>ENA-UOUL01000096-UOUL01000096.1-bioreactor-metagenome-genome-assembly--contig:-NODE-96-length-138894-cov-8.358854_pt1 | contig 138894 bp, 127 predicted proteins | sample MGYA00249838_ERZ747220 | MGnify/ENA primary metagenome ERZ747220 (study PRJEB28778, sample SAMN05720191) | bioreactor metagenome | isolation source: Anaerobic biogas reactor | place: USA:Washington... | reverse complement strand
TCGTCGTGGGCCATCGCCGACGCGATCCGCAGCGAGTAGCACTTCTTGCCGAGCAGCGCGTTGCCGCCGTAGCCGGACCCGAAGCTCCAGATCTCGCGGTCCTCGGGGAAGTGGGTGATGTACTTGGTGTCGCTGCACGGCCACGGCACGTCCTGCTGACCGGCCTCGAGCGGCGCACCCACCGAGTGCAGCGCCTTCACGAACGGACGGTCGGTGCCCAGCTTCTCGAGGGCGGCGGCCCCCATGCGGGTCATCACACGCATCGACACCACGACGTACTCGGAGTCGGTGATCTCGACACCGAGCTTCGGGTCGTCGGCGCCGAGGGGACCCATGCAGAAGGGCACGACGTACAGGGTGCGACCGCGCATGCTGCCGCGGTACAGCTCCGTCATCGTCGCGCGCATCTCGGTCGGGTCGACCCAGTTGTTGGTCGGGCCCGCGTCGATCTCGTTCTTCGAGCAGATGAAGGTGCGGGACTCGACGCGCGCGACGTCCGACGGATCGGAGGTCGCGAGGAACGAGTTGGGCTTCTTCTTCTCGTCGAGACGAGTGAACGTGCCGGCCTCCACCAGCTGAGTGGTCAGGCGGTCCCATTCCTCGTCGGAGCCGTCGGCCCACACCACACGGTCGGGCTGAGTGAGCTCGGCAACCTCGCGGACCCAGGCAAGCAACTCGGCATGCTGGGTCGGGAGCTTGTCGTCGGTACCGTTCAGACCGGGAATGGTCGCTGAGGTCATCAAACTCTCCTGGGGTGTGCCCGGAACCGGATCCCTCCCCCGACCCGCACCGATGTGCGCGGACAGTGGCGAACCCGGGCTTCTCCCCTCTCGGCAGGGGTATCACCCGCTTCGTCCGTGGCCGAACGGAGGACGCGGGCGCCGGATGTCCTATTCATAGAGGTTAACGCCGGACATCCGGGCGGGAACACTCGGGTCCGGTAGGAAATGTCACAGAAACGATTCAGACGGAGCAGCTTACCCCGACCGCACCCCTTCCGTACAGGCGATACAGCTCACTTGCCGGGCACCCTGTGACTTTCGTCGCCACCGAGGGAGCCCTCGTCGGTCCGGACCCACCGCGCGGTGCCGTCGTCGGCCCGACGGAACTCCCACACCCCGTACTCGCCGTCGTCGGCGACGGTGGCGAGCCGGTCGGTGGTGCCGTCGAGGTCCGTGTCGGTGGCCACGATCAACACTCCCGCAGCGTCACCACCGAGCACCGCCCCGTCGAAGACCACCGACTCGCGAACACCGTCGCCGTCGAGATCGCTCGTGGCGTCGGCGGTGTCCGCCCAGCCGGCGGCCGATGCGGGATCGATTCTCCCCGTGTCGACACCACCCGATCCGTGCGGGACCGAGCCGTCCGTTCCGTCTCCGTCCGCCCCGAGGAACATCTCCGCCATCATCCGTGCCCCTTCCTCACCCGTTCCGGTCCGTCGACACCTCGAACCCGTCGACACTTGGACGCGGCACACGCCCGATCGGTTCCGTCCCCGCCCCGAATGTTCCGGTCCCGAAGGGGCCGAGTGTCGCGAGATCCCGTTCGCACGCCGCGATCCGTGCACGGCGCACGCCGTCACGACGTCGGATCTCCTCGTCGATCTCGGCGATCCGGTCGACGAGGGCTGCGGCCCGTTCGCGCCCCCGCTCGTCCGCGGCACGCCCCAACCGGTCGTCGACATCGAAGGCTCGGGCACGAATCCATCGGTCGAGCGCGGCCCGGAACACCGCGATCTCGTCGCTCACCCATCGGCGGATCCGGTCGCGGTGAGCGAGTTGCCGACGCATCCGCACGAGCCACCACGCGGCGACGCCTCCGCACGCGACGGAGAGCGCGAACGCCGGCGCTACCGGAAGCCACCCGATCGACGTCGACAGCAGCTTCCCGAGACCGGCACCCGCCGATACGCCCAGCACGAGAGCGAACCTGTCCTCGAACACCCCGGCCCGCTCCGGCGGGTCGGGGACCGGGGCACCGACCGGTTCGTCGAGACCGGAGGCCGAGGTGGGACCCCACCGCTGCGCCGCCGCGTCCGCGACGGCCGCCGCGACATCCCCCAGTTCGGCGGCCAGCAGGCCCGGGATGTCGTCCGGTGCGATGACACCACCGTCGAGGGATTCGGACATCCGGGACGCCACCGCGCGCAGACGGACCGTGGCGTCGTGCAGAATCTCGGTGCGCGCATGCGACACCTCGCTGCGGGCGCGCTGCGCACCGACCCGGGCCGACGACAGGCGCAGACGTTCGGTCCTCGGATCGACGGTGTCGTCGACGGTCCGCAACGATCGGATCTCGTCGAGGATCATCGCTCGGGTGCGGGCGAGAACGGCTGCGCGGACCACCCGGGCACTCTGCGTGGCCGTGACCGCGGCGCACAGCGCCGCACGCAGGTCGACGATGCCGGATTCGACCGCGAGAACACGCCCGACATCGCCGCCGAGCCGACGCGCGTGGGCGGCGGCGTGCGCGGACACCGGAAGCACGTCGATGCGCCCGAACCACGGGGCGTGCCGATGCAACAGTTCCGCGTCACGGTCGCGGATCACCTGCTCCTGCTGCCCCGGACGGAGGTCGACGGCAGTGAGCGCGCACACGACGACCACCGCACCGCGCGCAGCCCCGTCGAGCACGCCGAACTCGGTGCGACCGAGCACCGCCGACACGTCGGTCACCAACAGCACCACGGCGCAGTCCCCGTCCCGCACGAAGCGGAGTCCGATGGACGTGTCGTCACCGGCCTCCTCGAGTTCGGTGATCAAGGAGCCGAGGCCCGTCCCGGGAACGCCGACGACCCGCACGGTCGCGGACGGCGGCGTGTGCAGTCGCCGCCACCCGTGAGGATTCCAACGACGCAGCACGTCGTCGACGCCGGTCACGGATGCACCCCGGACGTGCCGGTCGGAGCGTCGTCGAGCGCCGCCTCGAGAACATCTCGGGCAGCCGGCGACGCCGGGATCTCCGCGAGCGTGCGGGCGAACACGTCGAGTCGCCTGCGGTGGGCACCGGCGATGCACTCGGCGACAGCGGCATCGAACCGGGGATCGTCGAGGGCGTGCACCGGGAGCGTCGGTCCGAGATCCGGACGGGCACCACCACCCGCGACGACGGCGACGATGCAGCCGGGATTCGCGGCGACCACTGCCGCACGGTCGGCGGGATGCACAGACGACGCATCGGGGCGGGTCGGCAGGACGTAGACGACGACGTCCGCGTCGAGCACCGGATCGGGTACGTCGGGTGCATCGACCGTGACGACGGACAGGTGGACTCCGGCCGACGACAGGAGAGACTCACGCACCGAGGTCTCCAGGTGCTCACGCACCGAGGTCTCCAGGTGCTCACGCACCGAAACCTCCAGGTGCTCACGCACCGTGGACCGGCCCGTCCCTGCGCGACCGGCGATCTGCACCCGCACCGGCCCCTCGGCACGCGCAATCGCGTCGTGAACCGCCCGCCCCGCCACCGGGTCCAGTCCGTCGACGGTCGCCGCGAGCCTGCGCCGGCGGTCCCCGTCCCCCACGTCCCCATCCCCCACATCCCCGTCTCCCACGTCTCCGTCCCCCATCCCCCGTCCGCGTGTGGATCCACCCCGAACACCCGGATCCGCGATCCCCCGATCGCGCGTGCGGAATTGTGTCAGACCACCGTCCGAGTGTGCGTGCACCTGAGAAAAACCTGTGGTCACACACGTCACTTCTGCCACCCACTCTCCGGATACGTGACAATGGTCTGGTGAACCACGCCGATCAGGACACGACCGAGACGCTCGACGAGCGACCCACACGCGGGAACCGCCTGTACCCGAGGGTGACGAGTTTCCGTTCCCGCCGGGGCGCACTGACCGACCCGCAGCAGGACGTGTGGGATCGTCGTTGGCCCGAACTCGGCCGCGACGTCGGCGACGATCTGCTCGACACCGACCGTTGGTTCGGGCGTTCCGGGCCACTCGTACTCGAGATCGGTTCCGGGACCGGGACCGCGGCCGTGGCGATGGCACAGGCGGAACCGCACGTGAATCTCATCGCCGTCGAGGTGTACCGGCCGGGCATCGCCCAGACGCTGCAGCGCATCGAACGCACCGAGGGAACCGATGCACCCGCCACGAACCTGCGGATCCTGCGCGGCGACGCCGTCGAGGTGCTCGAACACATGATTGCGCCCGAGTCGTTGACCGGGGTGCGGGTGTTCTTCCCGGATCCGTGGCCGAAGGCACGTCACCACAAGCGTCGGCTGCTGCAACCGGAAACGTTCCGGTTGATCGCGTCGCGTCTGAAGCCCGGCGGGGTCCTACACGTCGCGACCGACCACGCCGAGTACGCCGAGGCGATCGCCGAAGCCGGCAACGCCGAACCGCTCCTCGTACCGGTCACATGGGACTCGCCCATCAGCCACGAGCGGCCCGTCACCAAGTTCGAGGACAAGGCGCACCGGGTGGGCAGCGACATCGCCGAACTGATCTGGGGGAAGATCGGGGAATGAGCGTCCACGAACAGACCACCGGCGTGACCGACACCACCGCGACCGGCGGTGCCGAGCGGCGAGCACGAGTCCTGCTCGTGTGGGATGCGCCCAACCTCGACATGGGTCTCGGCGCGATCCTCGGTGGGCGCCCCACCGCCGCGTACCGCCCGCGGTTCGATGCGCTCGGACGTTGGCTGCTCAGCCGCACCGCCGAACTGTCACGGGAGCTGTCGCTCGACTCGACGGTGGTCCTCGAACCCGAGGCCACGGTGTTCACGAACATCGCTCCGGGCAGCGCCGACGTGGTGCGCCCCTGGGTCGAAGCCCTGCGCAATGTGGGCTTCGCGGTGTTCGCCAAGCCCAAGATCGACGAGGACAGCGACGTCGACTCCGATATGCTGCGGCACATCGAGCTCCGGCACAGTGAGGGGCTCGCCGGTGTGATGGTCGCATCGGCCGACGGTCAGGCTTTCCGTGAACCGCTCGAGGAACTCGCGGCCGAGGGCGTCGCGGTGCAGGTCCTCGGGTTCCGCGAGCACGCGAGCTGGGCCGTCACCTCCGAGATCCTCGATTTCATCGATCTCGAGGACATCGCCGGAGTGTTCCGGGAGCCGCTGCCGCGCGTGAGCCTCGACATGCTGCCCGACGAGGGTGCCTGGCTACAGCCGTTCCGACCGCTCTCCGCGCTCCTGGTGGGGCGGAAGAGCGTCGCCGAATAGGAGATCACGTGTTCCACCGCTGGGGAGAACTCGTCTTCCGTGCGCGCTTCACCGTCATCGCGGTGATGGTCGCGGCGCTGCTCGGGCTCGCCGGGTACGGGATGAGCCTGCAGGACCATCTGAGTCAGAGCGGCTGGGACGACCCCGGCTCGGAATCCGTCACGGCGGCGAAGCTCGCCGACGGCACCTTCGGCCGCGACACGAACGGTGACGTGCTGGCGCTGATCACGGCGCCCGAGGGCAAGACCGTCGACGATCCCGAGTTCAAGGCGACGGTCACGGCCGGGCTGAACGCGTGGGTGGCCGACCACCCGGACCAGGTCCTCAAGATCAATGCCGCGTATTGGCCGACGGACGGTGCTCCCTCGCTACCCGCGCTGGCCGACGAGTCCAAGCAGCACGGGGTGGCGTCCCTCGCGATCGTCGGCGACAACGACACCGAGATCGCCGGCAACTTCCGCGACGTCAAGGACGCGCTGCGCATCGACGGGGTCGACGTCCAACTCGCCGGCCTGCAACCGGTCACCGGTGCTCTCAACGACACGATGGCCAACGACATCAAACGCATGGAGTTGCTGGCCATCCCCGCGGTCGGGATCCTGCTGTTCTTCGTGTTCGGTGGCGTCGTCGCTGCTGTGCTGCCGTTGATCACCGGTGGACTGACCGTGGTCGCCGCCAACGGAATCGTTCGCCTGATCACCAACTTCACCGAGGTCAACTCGTTCGTCGCACCGGTCGTGTCGCTGATCGGTCTCGGCCTGGCGATCGACTACGGCCTGTTCATGGTGTCCAGATTCCGTGAGGAACTCGCCGAGGGTTACGACACGGCCGCCGCGGTGCGGCGCACCGTCGTGACCTCGGGCCGCACCGTCGTGTTCTCCGCGACGATGGTGATCACCAGCCTCGGCGGCCTGTTGCTGTTCCCGCAGGGCTTCCTCAAGTCCGTCGGATACGGCGCCATCGCGACGGTGTCGCTCGCGGCGCTGACGTCGGTGACGGTGCTTCCCGCCATCCTGGCGATCCTCGGCAAGAACATCGACAAGTTCGGGATGAAGCGGTTCGGCCAGATCCAGTCGAACGAGCAGATCGAGGAGAGCTTCATCGGGCGTCTGACCCGCTGGGTGATGCTCAACCCTCTGAAGGTGACCATCCCGGTGGTCATCGGCCTGCTGTTGCTGATCACTCCGTTGACCGGAATCAAGTTCGGTGGCATCAACGAGACGTATCTTCCGCCCGACCACCCCACCCGACTCGCTCAGGCCGAGTTCGACGAACTGTTCCCCGGACAGCGCACCGAACCGGTGAAACTCGTCATCCGGGGTGCCGAGGGCGGCGACCTCAACGAGATCATCGATACGGCCAGCGCGGCACCGGGGCTCGTCGAGAGGTTCCAGATCGAGGGTCCGGCGGTGGACGGCGTCCGCGTCGTCAAGGCCGGTCTCGTCGACCGCAACGCGACTTCCGACACCATCGACTTCCTGCACGCCGCGTCCTGGCCGGAAGGCGTGGACGTCTACGTCGGCGGCACTCCGGCGATCGAGCAGGACTCGATCGCCGCGCTGCTCGGGACGCTGCCGCTGATGGTGCTGTTCGTCGTGGTGTTGACGACCATCCTGATGTTCCTGGCCTTCGGTTCACTCGTGCTACCGGTCAAGGCCGCATTGATGAGCGCGCTGGGGCTGGGTTCGACACTCGGCATCCTCACCTGGATCTTCATCGACGGCCACGGCGCGGGCCTGCTGAACTTCACGCCCGGCCCCATCATGTCGCCGATCCTGGTGCTCATCATCGCGATCATCTACGGACTGTCCACCGACTACGAGGTGTTCCTGCTCTCCCGCATGGTCGAGGCGCGGTCCCAGGGCGCGAGCACCACCGAATCCATCCGGATCGGCACGGCGCACACCGGTCGCATCATCACGGCGGCCGCGCTGATCCTCATCGTCGTCACCGGTGCCTTCGCCTTCTCCGAACTCGTCATGATGAAGTACATCGCGTACGGCATGATCGCCGCCCTCATCATCGACGCGACGGTGATCCGCATGTTCCTGGTACCGGCAACCATGAAACTGCTCGGTGACGACTGCTGGTGGGCACCGGTGTGGATGAAGCGGATCCAGGAGAAGGTGGGCCTGGCCGAACCGATCCTCACCGACGAACTGATGCCCGACGACGTCCCCGAACTGATCACCGTCGGCATGTTCGGTCCGGCCACGGTCGCCGCGACCGGCGCGCATCGCCTGCCGCCGATGACGGTCGAGGGCGCGACCGACATGACACAGCCCCTCCCGAAGATCGCCGCACCGCGACCCGCAGCCGAGCAGCGTCGCACACGGGACCTGCCGCCGTCGCCGCGCCGCGGCCCGGGCCGCCCGCAGCAGGGACCCGGCGGATACCGGCCGCAACCGGGCGCACCGGCCCGTCCTCCGCGACTCGACACCGCCGCCGGAGGAAACCCGTCCGGACCCACCCGGCGACCGACTGCGCCGCCGCCCGGTCCGCAGGCGGGTACGCCGTCGCGACCGTTGCGTCGCCCCGCCGCGCCGCCGCCGGGTGCTCCGGCCGTGCCTCCGCGCCCGGACGGTGAAACCCCGCAGCGGCCACCCCAGCAGCCCGTCGTCCGCGAGTCACGCCCCGATATTCCGGCGCCGCCGCTCCCCCGCCGGCAGCGCGGTGACGTCCCGCCGCCGCTGCCGCAGACGTTCGTGCGGCCCAGCGCACCGACGCCACCGTCGACAGGCACACCGACGCCGGCGTCGACAGGCACACCGACGTCCTCTCCCACGGCTCCGCCGTCCACGCGGGATGCGGATGCCGGCGGGAGCGCTCCGCGGCGCACCCGTGATCCGCAGGCGATCGAGAACTGGTTGACGCAGATGCGTCGGGTCAACACGGGTGCGCACGCCTCCGGCCGTCCCCGGGCGGGTCAGAATCCGCCGCCGGAGAATCATCCGCCGGGTCGCGCACCCGAGCAGCCGGGTACCGCACAGCAGCCGGGTACCGCACAGCACGGGGCGGGGGTATCCGGTCCTCCGGCACCCGCGCAGCCCCTGCCGCAGCGCGCGCCCCGGGCTCCCCACCCCGCGGGCGCCGCGGGTGGAGATCCGTCCCGCACGGCCGCACCGGCACCCCGACCGGGGGCGACCGGTAGTCATCGTGCACCGGATCAGAACGCTCCGGACACCGGCGAGCAGGAGACGAACGGGCGCCGGCACGCCGACGACGCGGACGGTTCGATCAGTGTCAGCGAACTGATCGCGCGTCAGCGCCGCTCCTGAGCGTGTCCCGGCCGGGGTCGTCCCGGCCGGGCCCCTCAGGCACCGCCCATGAACCGACGCAGCCGCGCACCCATCGGATGTGACACGGACAGTGAACCCGCCCGGATCCGTCCGGTGACCACGACGTGCAGCGGCCCGTAGGGCGCACCGCCGCGCACCTTCGACGTGGCGCTCGACGCGGTCGCTTCCACACCGTCGATGTCGGCGGTCGCGTCGAGCGGCAACAGGATGCCGATCGAACTGAGGTAGTCGTTGACCTCGATGCGCACCACCTGCGTCTGCATGACGGCGTCGGTGAAGTCGAGGCTCACCGACGAGGCGACGGTGTCCAGTCTGAGCACCGGTGGCACCGACCAGCGGCCCTTCCGGGCGACGGTGGACATCCGTCCCCGGATGAGCATCGGCGTACCGTCGGCGGCCGGGACACCCGCGCCGTACGGTGCGGGGTTGTTCCCGTACTGCCGGGTTCCGTGCGGCTGGGGTCCGTACTGCTGTGGTCCGTACTGCTGTGGTCCGTACTGAACCGGCGCACCGGGTTGCGGGTGGGTGCCCTGCCACTGTGCCGTGTACTCGGGTCGCAGTTGGATGCCCGGCAGATCGACGAGAACCTGGTTGAGGTCGCCGCGGGTCTTCGCCGCGAGCACGGTGTCCATCCGTTCGGTGAACTCGCCGAGCGACAGCATGCCCTGCCCCACCGCGCGCTGCAGCAATTCACCCACGTGTTCGCGCTCGGCATCGGAGACGCGCAGATCTTTCGGGTCCATGCCCTCACTTTAGGACGGGGAACGTACCGCGACATCTTTCGGAGTGCATCCGAAAACTCGGTGTGTGTCGGCGCGGGACGGGCCGGCTACGGGCGAACTCCTGGTAGGTCGGTGAGTGCTTCCGCTGTCGGTATCGAACGCACCGCGCTGGTGTGAACCATGACGAGTGTCGTCGAGCCCGGAGAGGAAACACCGCTGCCATGACTTCCTGACCTGCAGGTCAGGAATCACGCACCGCTCCCGATGCGCTGCATGAGCGGCGAGCCCCATGACGGGACCGGGTTGCCGGATCGTGTGGTCGCTCACGGCTCGGAGGCCGGGCCGTTTTCGCGGTTACTCGTAGCGGGCGCCGCCACCGCACCAATCGTTGTCGTCATCCGTGGGGCTGCCGAGGAACTCCTCTGGATGCGACGAGCCGATCGTCGCCCGTCCAGGCACCCGGATGGCCCCGATCCCGGATTGCGCGGTTCGATTCCCCGCTGATCCTGTATCCGATCGGCCCACACCGCCTTCTCATCGGCACTGCGTCGGAGCGAACCCTGGCCGCACCGCTGACCCTGCACCCAGACGAAACCGACGCGGTCAACGTCGAGGTTGCCGCGCACTGCCTGCAGTTCGTGTACGAACAGCCTGGTAGCGACATCGCCGCTCGCATCTCCATGCCGCCGATGCCGACCTTCGACCCAGCGGAGGCGGCCACCTTCCGGGAAGCGATGAACCTTCCGACGCGGTGGGGCGGCAACGCTGGACGATCTGACCGAACAAGCCGTCGACGTGCACGCTCGAGAAGCGGAGAGGATGAGAGCGAGCACAGGGCGGTTGCGCACCTGGTTGCGCACGCTCGCTGGCTCTGGCATCGTGGAGCGTGCGCAGAGCAGTAGCCCTGTTGAAGTGGACCCGGCAGCCTTCCGGACGGTTGGTGAGCCCGGTTTCGCGTTTCTACCGCACCGCTGAGGTTGCCCCTTGAGAGTGGACACCGGATTTCATGCGGCGAGTGCGAGCGTAGCCGATGCGGTCAATCGTCGTTCGAACTCGATCGGTGCCAGATAGGCCAGCGCGGAATGACGCCGTCGCCGGTTGTAGTACGACAACCACTCGAACAACTCGAGACGCGTCCGCGCCTTCGACGTCGGCGCCCGCCCCTGCAGCCACTCACGCTTGAGACCCTGAAAGAACGACTCCGCCAGAGCATTGTCGTAACTTGACCCCACACGACCACGACTCTGCTGAATCCCATGTGCAGCAAAGAATTCCGCAAACACAGCCGAGGCGTACTGTGCTCCGCGATCACTGTGGAAGAAGACCCCGCGCACGTCCCCACCCCGAGTGAGGACGGCCATCGCAAGCGCGTCGGTGACCAACTCGGTACGCATGTGCTCGGCGATGGACCACCCCACCACCCGACGTGAACAGATGTCGATCACCGTCGCCGAATACAACCACGACGATCCCACCGGAATGTAAACATCCCACGCGAGTCACATGTCAAGCGGCCGCCGGCTGAGCTTCCCTCGGGAGGTCGGGCCAGGCGGCGTGACCATCCCAGGGTTCGCCATGCTGCAGGCACCACCACAATCGTCCGAGAAGCTTGTTGGCGAGGTTGCGCAGCGCCGCATTGTGGTGGTCTCCGGCGGCCCGGCGTTTGTCGTAGTGTGCGCGGGCGCCGACCGATTTGGTGAGCGCTACGAACGCCCACCAATGACAGGCGTCACCGAGTCGCTTGTTGCGGACCTTGCGGGCTTTGACGTAGTGCGAGCGCCCCGAAGCCCGGGTGATCGGCGCGGTACCCACAAAGGCCCGGAGTCCGGCAGCGGTGGTGAACCGTGTTGGATCATCGCCGATTTCGGCGAGGACTCGGGCTGCAAGGATCGGCCCGAGGCCCGGAACCGACCGGAGGATCGGCGCCCATGGGTGCGTGTCGAATGCGCGTGCCAGCTCGTTTTCGAGCGCGTCCACGGCCTGGTGCATCGACGCGATGATGCCCAGCAACCCGGTGGTCGCCGCACCCAGCGCCGCTTCGACCTGCGGTGGCTGACGCAGAGCTGGGGCCTTCCCAGGTCGTCGCCGCCCATGATGTGGGCGGCCGTCCGGCGGTGATCCGGCTGCTGCGCACCGCGGAGCCGTTCGAGTCGCATGTGTGCCGCGGGGCCCGGCCCCGCACCGCCTCGGCCGCGCCGTTGTTGCGCTCGATCCGCAAGAACGGCAACCTGTCCGACACGGCGTTGTCGGGGAGCGCGGTGAACCGATCATCCGCCGCCGTGCCGCACACGCCGGCTACGACCCCGAACTCGTGGCGCAGTTGGGTGGGCATTCGCTGCGGGCCGGGTTCGTCACCCAAGCGTTCCGCAACGGCGCCTCGGCGCCGGAGGTGCTGGTGCCGGCGCGGTATCGGCACGACTGGGCCCTGTTCACCGACTGGTGTCACGCGAGCGACCACTCCCCCATGCCCGCCGCCCCGGAGACACTCGCACTGTTCCTGCGCGAACACCCGGCCGCGGCCACGACGCAGCGGCGCCGGGTGTCGGCGATCAACACAGTCCACACGCGTCACGGGTACTCCGCGCCTGGTCGCAGCGAAGAGGTGCGCCGCCGTCTCGACACCAGTCGCGCCGATCGTGTCGACCGGCTCGCCGAGACTCTGCTGCAGCAGGCGACCGAACTGCCGACCGCCGGGTGGCCGACCGGACTGTTCGGCCGCCGCGACGCGCTACTGCTGGTCCTGGCCGCGACCGGTATGCGTTTCACCGAGGCGACTCGGCTTCGCCGCTGCGACGTCATCGTCGACACCGGGATAGTCGTGGCCACCACCCGCGAGGGTGAACGGTTCTGTCTGACTGCAGATCCCGAGACCTGCGAGAATCCGGCCGTGTCGATCTTCCGCCGATGGGCGGAGATCCACGCGTTCCTCGATGAGCATCACAGCACCGATCTGCTGCAGCAGCATCTGCTCGAGTCGGGTGACGTGGTGCGGGAGCCGCTCACGGGGCGGCGGGGACGGCAGCCGTTGTTGGTGCCGATCGACCGCTGGGGGCATCTGCCGTATGGCGAGTCGATGACGTCGCAGTCGGTGTCGGCGCTGGTGCGGGCGTATGTGTCCGGACATGCCCCGATACGCAAGGCGCTGCCGATGCGCCAGCGCAAGCACGACGATGCCTCCAGCAGTTGGATTGAGCCTGCGATCGAGCTCGACCAGTCCTACTACGAACGAGGCACCGCTGCCCGCCGCCGCGACCACGACAGCTTCGAGGGCCTCGGTGATGTCTTCGACGAGATCGCAGACCGTGCCGATGCGCTGTTCGATGAACTCCTCGCGGTGCTGGACGGACTGTAATCCACGACTCGACATCTCTGAGCCGGCGTGCCCCCAAACCGCACACCGGATCGCGAAGGTCTTCCTCATGACGGACCCGAGCCGGCATATCGGAGTATTGCGTTTATTTCGATTACTGCGTATATTGCATTTGGAGGTGCGGCATGTCTGCCATCGAAAATCCCAGCACCGTGGAGCAGGAACAGGCACGACAGGCACTCAACGCCCTACGGGACGTCAAACCCGGCGATAGCACATTCGATGTCACCGTCACCGGGACGTCGGAGGCCGTTCATCTGCCGAGTTCCGCCCTGGAGCTGATCAGAGAGGTCTTGGCGAATATGGCGGCCGGCCAGGGTGTGACCGTGGTCCCGGCACACGCCGAGCTCACCACCCAGCAGGCCGCCGAACTGCTCAACGTGTCGCGCCCGCACGTGATCAAACTCCTCGACCAAGGCCACATCCGATACCGGCTGGTGGGCCGGCATCGCCGGATCCTGGCCTCGTCGCTTCTCGAATACCGACGCACCCAGCAGGGCGACGCGCGTCGTGCCGCCGACGACCTTGCCGCGCTGTCCGAAGAACTCGGACTCCACTGACGTGACCTTCACCGTGCTCTACGACGCGAATGTGCTGTACCCGAACGTGCTTCGCGACGTACTGATTCGCCTTGCCCAGACCGGACTTGTGCACGCCCGGTGGACCGAGAAGATTCTCGACGAAACGTTCCGCAATCTGGCTGCCGACCGACCGGACATCCCCACCGACACTCTGAGCAGGCTGCGGGCATCAACGCCGGGAAGCGCCCGCGTACGCGTAGCAGCATCTGCTGCCGGATACGTTGACACGCTGCGCGAGCGGATCGAGTCAAGGCACTGCCCCAGATGAGGCGGAGCCCGCGAGGCACTACGAGAGCGACCAGCGATCGGAAGTCTCGACCGGTACACGATGAGGAATTGCCTCCGATGCGGGCACTCGCCGCTGCGGGTGCGAGCACCCCGCGCCGGAGCATGTGGTGTCGACGGGTAGACAACGTAATCGGGTGGGGCTATGAGATGGCGTTCCTGCCGGGGTGGTCCTTCCCGCAGGTGGGTGGCCGGAGTTTCGGATGCGCTCTCAGTCCAGGCCCTGCTCGATCGCGTACCGGGTCAGTTCCACCCGGTTGGCGAGTTGCAGTTTGCGCAGTGTCGCCTGCACGTGGTTCTCCACTGTGCGATGACTCAGGACAAGTTTCGACGCGATCTGCTTCGCGGACAGTCCCTTCGCGACGAGCCGCAGCACCTCGGTCTCCCGTTCGGTGAGCGACGGCCCCGCACCACCCTTCGGTCCCGTCGCCGAGATACGCCGGTACTCGCCCAGTACCAGACCCGCCAGACCGGGAGTGAACACGGCGTGCCCCGCAGCGGTCCGAACGACCGCGTCGACGAGTTCCGACGCCGAGGCACTCTTGACGAGGTAGCCGGACGCACCGGCCTTCACCGCTCCGAGCACGTCGTCACGCTCGGACGACGCGGACAGCACCAGCACCCGGGATCGCGGCGACGCCGCGAGGACCGATCGGGTCGCGTCGGTGCCGCTGCCGTCGGTCAACGACATGTCCATCAGCACCACGGTGGGCTGCACGACCGCGGCGCGACGACCCGCAGCGGCGACGCCGTCCGCTTCCGCCACCACCCGGAATCCGGCGGCGTCGAGGTCGCGGGCCACCGCCGCACGCCAGATCGGATGGTCGTCGACCACCATCACGGTGATCTCAGCCATGCGACTTCTCCTTCGGTACCCGAATCTCCCAATCTGTGCCCTCACCCGGAGCGGAGTCGAGCACCGCGACCCCACCGAGCCACTGTGCACGCCCGACGATGGACTTCGACACACCCATCCGGCCCTGCGCGGTGGCTTCGTCGAGCCGCCCCGCGGCGATCCCGACGCCGTCGTCGCGGATGGACAATACGATCTCGTCTCCGAGATCCTCGAGCAACACGAACGCACGCGCGTCGGGTCCGGCGTGCAGCGCGGTGTTGTCCAGTGCGGTCGACGCGAGCGCCGCGAGTTCCTCGGCGAGCGCGCGGGCGAGGACGACGGGTTCCGCGGGCGCCGACACCGTCACGCTCGCATCGGCGCGGGCGCGCAGCAGCGCCGTCAGATCCACGCGTTCACCACCGCGGTCGACGTCGGTGTCCTGCTCCGAGATGAGTCTGCGCAACGCTTCCTCCTGCTCACCGGCCAGCCGCGCGAGGTCGGCGCCGACCGCGCCGGTCTCGGTCGCGCGACGCTGCACGAGTGCCAGTACCTGGAGGACGCCGTCGTGGACCTGTCGTGCGAGCCGGTCGCGTTCCTCGGTCGCGGCGGCCACCCGCGCGGCCTGCTCGAGTTGGCGGTGCGCGTGCCGCGCGGTGACCGTGGCGAAGCCCATGGCGACTCCGCACGCCACGAGAACGGGGGCGGTCGCGTCGCGCCACAGGTCGAGGTTGATCTGGTCGCGGACCACCGCGCTGACCGTGGCCATCGCCAGTGCCGATGCGGTACCGACGGCGGGCCCACCGTAGACGGCCGCGGAGATCACCGAGTTCGCGACCCACAGTGTCGTCGGCATCGTCTGGTGGTTCGAGTACCACTCGTGGTCGGCGACGAGCCGGGTCGCTGCCATGAGCCCGACGGCGGCGAGTTGGTCGACGATCACGACGATGGTGCGCAGCTGCGGACCGTACGCGAGCAGCCCCGCGGAGACCAGCGACCAGGCGACCAGCAACGCGACGAAGAACCACGCCAGGTTCGGGTTCGTGTAGTTGCCGACGGTCGAGAAATGGGAGCTGACCGCGTACACCACGGTGACCAGCCGGAACACCTGCGCGGCGCGCCACAGTGGTGCGTCGGGATCGGTTCTCCGAACTTCCGCCGTCATGTCGATCCCTCTCCTGGATCCGGCCGGTCCGGGCGTTCCGATGCCCGGTCGATACCCGGAGAATCCAACCACCGGTGATGACGTACCGAGACCAGGTGGCGGTGTGACCGTTCGCACAATGGTTTGATGGGAAGTCGTGTTGAGATCCTATCGAGCCGTCGCCACGACTCTGCGTAGTCGCTGGCCGCTCTACATGGTCTCGATGGGCGCGTCGAATCTGTTCGGCGCGATGCTCGTGTTCGCGTTCGTCCGGTACGGCATCCCGTTCGACGAGAGCCAGGGAATCATCGCCGACCGGGTCCGCAATTTCGGGGTGTTCGCCGTGTATCTCGGGTTCGCCGGGGTGGTGAGCCTGACCGCGGCGGCGACGATGCTGCGCTCGGTGGTGCGCTGGCAGTTGCGGGGCGGCCCGCCGACGCACTCCGAGCAGATGGCTGCGCTGCACGCACCGCTCCGGCAGGCCATCGTCCACCTGGTGCTGTGGCTGCTCGGCGGTGTGCTGTTCGTCTTCCTGACCGCGGAGGAGATGCCGTCGCTGGCGATCGCCGTCGCAACGACCGTCGCGATGGCCGCGACCAGCACCTTCGGGTTCACGTACATGCTCGGCGAACGCATCCTGCGTCCGGTGGCGGCGCGGGCTCTGAGCGAGGGCAATTTCGACCGGACGATGACACCGGGCGTCGGTACCCGCCTCGCGATGACGTGGGGGCTGGGCACGCTGATGCCGGTCGCCGGCATCGTCCTGCTGTGTGTCACCCAGCTGACGGCGAAGGAGGACTTCGGCGGCGACGCGCTCGCGTGGTCGGTGCTCGCGCTGGCGGCGGTGGCGATCGGGTTGGCTCTCGTGCTGTCGCTGCTGACGTCGTCCCAGATCTCCGACCCGGTCAAGCAACTGCGCTGGGCCATCGAACGGGTGCAGCGAGGCGCGACGGATGTGCAGGTCGAGGTGTTCGACGGCAGCGAGATCGGTCGTCTGCAGGTGGGCTTCAACCGGATGATGGCCGAGTCCGACGAGCGGCGCCGGTTGCGCGAACTGTTCGGTCAGCACGTCGGTGAGGATGTGGCGCGGCGCGCTCTGCAGTACGGCACCGAACTCGGCGGGGAGACCCGGTACGTGGCGGTGTTGTTCGTCGACATGGTCGGGTCGACCGCGACGGCCGCGGAACGACCGCCCAGTGAGGTCGTGGACCTGCTCAACGAATTCTTCCGAGTGGTCGTCGACGTCGTCGACCGGCACCACGGCTTCGTCAACAAGTTCATGGGTGACGCCGCGCTGGTGATCTTCGGTGCTCCCCTCGATCGGCCGGACGCACCGACGGCGGCGCTCGCCGCGGCGCGCGAACTGCGATTCGCGCTGAACGAGATCACCGGGCTCGACATCGGGATCGGGGTGTCGGCGGGGCTGGCGGTCGCCGGCAACATCGGTGCCGCCGAGCGGTTCGAGTACACGGTGATCGGCGACCCGGTGAATGAGGCTTCGCGGCTCACCGAGCTGGCGAAACTGCGGCCGAGTCGGGTGCTGGCGTCGTCGAGCGCCCTGTACTTCGCCGACGACGAGGAGCGCGGTCACTGGGAGCTCGGGGACGAGGTCCAGCTGCGCGGACGGCGTCGTATGACGCACCTCGCGTGGCCGCTGCAGTACCCCGGCTCCGCCTCCGCGGACGGGTAGCCCGTCCGGCTCCGCGACCCGGTGTGGATACCCTGGTCCGGTGGCCCGGAACCACGACGACCCACCCGGCCCCGCCGCTGAACCGCGGCGGGGCCGCTTCGGGTGGATCCGGTGGGCGCTGGGGTTCGCGCTCGCCGCGTTGCTGACGGCCGAGGCCCTGTACCTGTGGCCGACGATGAGTTCGTCGTGGCGGGCGTTGACCGACATGAGCTGGGGTTGGGTCGTCGCATGCGTGTTCGCGCAGATGATCTCGCTGGTCGGATTCACCGGAATGCAGCAGCGACTGCTGCGGGCCGCCGGTGTGTACGTCGGGCATCTGCGGGCGACGTCCGTGGTGTACGCATCCACGGCGATCGCCGTGACCATGCCGGCCGGGACGGTGTTCTCGACGGCGTTCACGTACCGGCAGACCCGCCGGTGGGGTGCGACGCCGGTCGTCGCGTCGTGGCAGCTCGCGGTGGCGGGTGTCATTTCGACGGGCACGCTCACGGCGCTGGGTGTCTGCGGTGCGCTGGCGGTCGGGTCCAGCGCCAGCCCGCTGACCCTGGCGTTGTCCCTGGCGGGTGTGACGGCCCTCGGATACGGGCTGCGGCACGTGGTGCGGAACCCGTCGTCGATCGAATCCACCGGTGTCCGCGTCCTCGGCGTGTACAACCGCGTCCGCAAGAGACCCGACGGTACGGGGTCCGATGCGCTCGCACGCGCGCTGGCGCAACTGGAGGCCGTCGAACTACGTCGGCGGGACGCCGCCGGGGCGCTCGCGTGGTCGGGGGTGCATCGCGTGTTCGATGCGGCCTGTCTCGGGTTGGCGTGCCTCGCGGTGGGCGGGCAGCCCACCGCGGCGGGACTGCTGATCGCCTTCGCGGCGGCGAAGGCCGTCGGCAGTGTGCCGTTGGCTCCCGCCGGCCTGGGATTCGTCGACGGCACGCTGATCGCGACGCTCACCGCGGCGGGGCTGAGCGCATCGCAGTCCCTCGCCGCGGTGTTCGTGTACCGGGTCGTGAGCGTCGTGTTCGTGGCGCTCGTGGGTTGGTCGACGGTCGCTCTGCTGTACCGCGAGGTGCGGATCGGTCGCGAGTTCGAGGCCGACGCGGACGGCGGGCCGGCAGCGGGCACCGCTCCGCGGCCGGCCGCGGTTCCCGAGGCGGACGGCGGGGTCGGGAGCGCCGCCCCCACCTGACGAGCAACCGATTCCCCAAAACTGGTTGACAACGCAACTACAAGGGTGACATGCTGTGCCCAGAAGGTTGAAACTTCAATGAAAGAAGTTGAAACTTCACCTACCACACTGCGCTACGAGGAGTTGCCATGACCACCGCCACCACCACCTTCCCCGGCCTCACCGCAGGAACCTGGGTCATCGACGCCGTCCACTCGAACGTCGGCTTCACCGTCCGGCACCTGATGGTCAGCAAGGTCCGCGGCTCGTTCGAGGACTTCTCCGGTGCTGTCACCGTCGCTGCGGACGGCACCCCGTCCGTCACCGCCGAGATCTCGATCGCGTCGATCAGCACCCGCAACGCCGACCGCGACGCGCACATCCGCTCCGCCGATTTCTTCGACGCCGAGCAGTTCCCCACCGCGACCTTCACCTCGACCGGCGTGCGTGCCGACGGCTCCGACCACGTGCTCACCGGCGACTTCACCCTCCACGGTGTCACCCGACCGGTCGAGCTGAAGCTCGAGTTCAACGGCGTCAATCCCGGTATGGGCCACGGCCCGGTCGCCGGTTTCGAGGCCACCACCGTGATCAACCGCAAGGACTTCGGCATCAGCATCGACATGCCCCTCGAGGGCGGCGGCGCGGTGGTCGGCGACAAGATCACCATCAACCTCGAGATCGAGGCCCTTCAGCAGGCATGATGCCTCTGCCGGGAGACCGGCGTGTCGGGGATACCCTGGGTCCGTGAGAAAGTACGCGCCCGCGCTGATCGTCGATGTCGTTCTGGTCGTGGTGTTCGCCGCGCTCGGACGTTCCAGTCACGACGAGGCACTCGACATCGTCGGTCTCGCCGGAACGGCATGGCCGTTCCTCGGCGGTCTGACCGCGGGATGGTTTCTCACCGCATGGCTCTACCGCGACAAGTTCGACGCGCGTGCCGCCGTGCCCACCGGTGTCGTCCTCTGGCTGAGCACACTCGTGATCGGCATGGTGCTGCGCGCGGTCACCGGTCAGGGCACTGCCGGCGCGTTCATCGTCGTCGCCACCGTGTTCCTCGGCCTGTTGCTCGTCGGCTGGCGCCTGATCGCACGGGTCGTCACCCGACGCAACGCCCACTCCCGGTGACGATCCCGCACGAAGCGTGCGGATTCGTCACCACACCGTCCTCACCGGTGCCACAGTTGCACCCATGAGCGAGACCGCCGCACCGCACGACCACAGGTTCTTCGGGCAACCGCTCCCCCTCGCCAACCTCTTCGGTGTCGAGATGTGGGAGCGGTTCTCGTTCTACGGCATGCAGGGCATCCTCATCTACTACCTCTACTACTCCGTCTCGGAGGGTGGACTGGGGATCAGCCAGGCCGCCGCGACGTCGATCGTCGGCGCCTACGGCGGCACCGTCTACCTGTCGACCATCCTCGGCGCGTGGATCGCCGACCGACTGCTCGGCGCCGAACGCACCCTGTTCTACAGTGCCGTGCTCATCATGCTGGGGCACATCTCCCTCGCGGTCCTGCCCGGTTTCCTCGGTGTCGGTGTCGGCCTGGTGTGCGTCGCGTTCGGCAGCGGCGGCCTCAAGGCCACCGCCACGTCGATGGTCGGCGACCTGTACGACGAACGCGACGACCGGCGCGACGCCGGGTTCTCCATCTTCTACATGGGCATCAACATCGGCGCGCTTCTCGGACCGTTGCTCACCGGGTTCATGCAGACCCGTTACGGATTCCACTGGGGCTTCGGGCTCGCCGCGGTGGGCATGTTCCTCGGTCTCACCCAGTACACGATCTATCGCCACCAGTTCGGCGACATCGGCAGGTATCCACCGCATCCGCTGCCGTCCGACCTGCGGCTGCGGGTCGCCGGAATCGGGATCGTCGCGGTCGTCGTCGTCGCGGTCCTCGCCGCGACCGGTGTCATCACCAGCGGGAACATGTCCGACATCGTCGTGGCGTCGACGATCGTCGCGTCGGTCGCGTACTTCGTCCTCATCCTGACGAGCCGGCAGATCACACCCGTCGAGCGCAGCCGGGTGTGGTCGTTCATCCCGATGTTCCTCGCGAGCGCCGCGTTCTGGTCGCTGTTCCAGCAGCAGTTCACGACCGTCGCCGTGTACTCCGACACCCGGCTGGACCGCAACCTGTTCGGTTGGGAGTTCCCACCGTCGTGGGTGCAGTCCATCAACCCCGTCTTCATCATCGTCTTCGCCGGGGTGTTCGCCGCGGCCTGGACCAAGCTCGGGCCGCGCCAGCCGTCGTCACCGATCAAGTTCGCGATCGGCACGATCATCATGGGTATCGCGTTCCTGTGTTTCATCCCGATGGGTGGCGGTGGTCCGAACAGCGCGCCGCTGCTCGGCCTGATCGGCATCCTGTTCCTGTTCACGATGGCGGAACTGTTCCTGTCGCCGGTGGGCCTGTCGTTGTCGACGAAACTCGCCCCGAAGAACTTCCACACGCAGATGGTGGCGTTGTTCTACCTGTCGGTGGCGCTCGGGACGGCCATGGCGGGGACGTTGGCCAAGTACTACGACGAGAACGACGAAGCCCCGTACTTCCTGTGGATCGGCGGCGCGTCGATCACCATCGGTGTCGTTCTGGCGCTGTGCTCACCGTGGATCCGCAAGCTCATGCAGGGCGTGCACTGACCGGTTCCGCGACCGGCCGGACAGCGCGGCGCGGGGTCATTCGGCCGGCTTCGCCATCTCGGTGAGGAAGCGGTCGGCCATCTTCACGGCGCGGTCGCCGCCGTCGGCGTCGGCGACATAGATCGCGAACGCGACGTCACCGGTGTATCCGTAGAACCACCGGTCGTCGCCGCTGGCTGCGGCGATGCCGGCGAGACCCGGATGCCCCTTCAGATACGATGCCGCACCGTTCCGGACGTCGTCCACCATCATTGCGCGCAGCGCGTCGACGGCGTCGGCGGGCAGGGCGTCGGGTGCGTCGGCGATCGTGGCGGGCTGCCCCTGCACGAGCATCGGCGCGGGAACCCCGCCGCGCGCGATCGACGCCGCGAGCAGGGCGGCACCGAGCGGGCTGATCGTCGCGTCCCCGTCGCTGTCGGCTCCCGCGAACTGCACGACCCCCGACCTCCCCTGGCCGACCTGCGCCGTTTCGAACTCGAACCCGGGCACGGCGTAGTCGAGACCGAGACCGAGACGGCTCGCGGTCTCGGCGAGGTCGTCGGTGCTCACCGTCGCCGGATCGACGTCCCGTTCGATACCCGCGGCCACACGCACCGGGTCGAGAACACCCCCGGCCGGGTAGAGCCCGCGGGTGGCGACCGCACCCATCTCCATCGCCTGGTTGTTCACGCCGAGGGCGAGGATGCCGCCCGTCGACGGCTGGATCGCGACGAGCGCGGCGGGGGTGCCCACCGTCACGACGGCTTCCTTCGCAGCCAGCTGGATGTGCGAGTCCACGGTCGACGTCAGATCGGGCGGGGGCGGGCCCTGATACCCGGCGACCTGGACGGGTCCGTCCTCGGGATCCTCGAGCGTGACCGCCCACCCGGCGGTGCGGTCGCGTTCGAGCTGCCACGCCGAGCGCAGAGAATCGAGCAACGGCGTGGAGATGCGCCGGTCGGAGCTGATCAGGGTGGGGTCGCTGAACACTCGGACGCCGGGGATGGGGACGATGTCGTCCTCGAGGAACTGGTAGTCCTGGTCGCGGAGTTTGACCGCGGTGATCCGCTCGCCCTTCGCTTCGGCGAGCCGCTGCTGCATGTATTCGGCGGTGATGACCGGTGCCACCGGCGCGAGCACCTCCGCGAGCCGGGTGGTGGTTCCGACCGGATCGGGCATGTTCGCGGGGTCGAGGACCACGGCGTTGATGGTCTGTTCCTCCATCAGCGGCTTGCCGAAGCGATCGAAGATCTTCGGTGGGGCAGCGTCGGTGCGCACGTAGTGGACGGTGCGGTCGGCGGCGAGATCGGGGACGATGACGTCCGGGCTCCACGACACGCGCCACCCCACGGCGAGTTTCCGCACTGCGCCGGCGACCTGGTAGTGCCACTGCTTGTCCTCGCCGAAATCCCACTCGGTCGAGAGCGTGAAGTAGCCGGAATCCTCCGTGAGTTCGACGAGTTGGGACACGGCGTAGTCTCCCCGGCCGTCGGACAGTCCGTCGAACATCTGGGCGATGGCGGGTTCGGCCGCATTGGGATACGAGGTCAGGGCCGCGGCCGCGGCGGCGTCGCGGTCGTCGAGAGCCGCGACGAAGTCGTCGACGAGTTTCTGTGCGTCACTCCGCGGGTCGTTCAGCATGAACGCGGTGAGCCCGACGGCGGCGAGCACCGCCACGGCCGCGGCGAGGGCGACAACGCGGACACGCCGGGCGCGCAGCCACTCTCGAGAACTCATACTCATCAACCTTCACTCGAGTAACACCAGCAACAAGCACGAGTGGCCTACGAAGCCGTCACGATTGCACTACGCAATTTCCGTCGCGGATACGCGGAGATCACCCCCTCAGCCATCGTCCAGCGGCGAGCACAGCTGGAGCCGACGCGCCTGCCCCTTCGACGAACACTGCGAACGCCAGGTTATCCTGTGCCCCGATGAACCATCCGTGAGCCCCGGCCGAGTCCCCCGACGCATCGCTGGTGCCAGCGTACTCCGCGGTCCCCGTCTTCCCGATCAGATCCGGAATGTCGGCGACCGCGTTGGCGGTACCGCCGGTTACGGTCTCGCGCATCATCGTTCGCAGTCGATCCGCCGTGTCCGCGGGCACCGGCGCGACATCGATGTCGGCGGTGGCGGGACGCCCCTCGACGATCGTCGGCGCCGGGGTCCCCTCCGCGACGATCGAGGCCGCCACGAGCGCCATCCCGAACGGTGACGCGGTGACCTGCCCCTGCCCGATCGACTCCTCCACGCGCTGCGCGGTCGACTCCGCCGGGGGCACACTTCCCGTGACCGTCACCAGGCCCGGCGTGACATAGTCGACACCCAACCCGAACTGCAGCGCGGCGTCGGTCAGCGCTCCCGCCGGCAGGTCCACGGCGAGCTGCGCCATCGTGGTGTTGCACGACTGTGCGAACGCGGTGTGCAACGGCACCTCCCCCAGATCGAAGCTCTCGTCGTTGGGAATCGTCCGATCACCGATCGTTGCTACACCCGGGCACGGCAGAACCGTGTCGGGCGCGGCCGCACCCGCCTGCAACACCGCGGACGTGGTCACCGTCTTGAACGTCGATCCCGGCGGGTACAGCCCGGTGAGAGCGATCGGCCCCTGCGCGTCGGCAGCGGAGTTCTGCGCGACCGCACGGATCGCGCCGGTCGACGCGTCGATACCGACGATCGCCGCGGGGGTGTCGAGCGATGCCAGCGCGGCTTCCGCGCGGGACTGCAGATCGGGGTCCACGGTCGTGTGCAGATCCGGGGCGTCGACCGCATCCGCGCCCGCGACCGTCGTCACGGTGCCGTCCGCGGCCACCTCCTGCACCGCCCAACCCGCGCTCGCCGCCTGCCCCTCCTGCCACAGCTGTTCGAGGCCCGACCACACCGGCGACGCGAGTGCGCGGTCGTCGATCAGCAACCGACGCTGCGGCACGAGCGTGACGCCGTCCAACGCGGTCAGCGCGTCCTCGATCGGCGCCAGATCCGATTCGCGCAGCGCGACCACCGTGACCGGTTCTCCCGCACCGGCGGCGACACCGGACGTGATCGACTCGGTGGTGATCGACGGCGCCGGCCCTGCCAGCAGGGACGCCACGGCCGCCGCGTCGGCCCCCGCGTCGACGTTCACGAGAGTGACGACCTGCTCGCTCATCAACGTGCCGCCCGCGGCGTCGAAGATCGTCGGTGGACTGCCCGTCGTCGGGGTGAACCGCAACGATTCGCCGTCCGTCAGGCCCGGGGCGAGCACACCCGGATCCCAGTCCACACGCCAACCGTCGTCGTCGGACGCGGGCCGCTCCGTCGCTGTGCCACTCGTGCGGTATCGCCAGGTGCGGTCGTCGCCGAACTCCCACGCGACGTCGAGATCGAAGGTGTCGCCGTCGCCCGTCCCCGCGACCGTCACGATCGGGTCGGTGCCGAGCCCCTCGAACAATCCGGACAGCACGGCCTCCGCCGCAACCGGGTCGGTGGTCAGTGCGGCCGCGGTCTGCGCGTCGCCGGCATCGACGGCGGCGGCGAACGCGTCGGCGATCGTCTCGGGTTGGTCGGGTCCGGAACTGCATCCCGCCACCGTCGCGACGGCCAGCACCGTCGCGACGGGAAGCGCACTCCGTCGAAATCGCACGATCCCGATCATGCCGCATCGGGCGGCGCCGCGCCGCGGACCACACGCCGCGTGGCGGTGGACATATTCGGTTGCGCAACGAACGACGCATCTCCTACCGTGGTGGACGTACTGTTCCCGACGGACGGAGAGAGCGTTGCTCCTGTAGAGGTCGCCGATCCCACGTGTCACTGCGCACGTGCCGCCCTCTGCTGTCACCGGAGCACGCATGTCCTTTCCTTCGTCCCCTTCTTCCGCCGCACTCGAATCAGGCAGCGTGTCGCTGTCCGATCTCACCTTCGACCTACCCGACGGCACCCGCATCTTCGACGGACTCGACGCCCACTTCGGCACCGGGCGCACCGGCCTGGTCGGACGCAACGGATCGGGGAAATCTACTCTCCTGCGACTGATTTCAGGTTCATCGAGGCCGACACGCGGGTCGGTCACGGTGCGCGGCACCGTCGCATACCTGCCCCAGGACATCACGCTCGACCCCACGGTCGGAGTCGAAACCGTTCTGGGCATAGCCGAGATCCGGGCGGCCCTGCGCCGCATCGAGTCCGGGGACGGAACCGTGGCGGACTTCGACACCGTGGGTGACCGCTGGGACGTCGAGGAGCGGGCACTGGCGACGCTGCACCGGCTCGGACTCGACCGGATCGTCCGGGACGATGCCGACCTCGATCGCACCGTCGGAACCCTGTCCGGCGGCGAGACCGTCCTGCTCGCACTCACCGCGCGGCTGATCGAGCAGCCGGACGTCCTGTTGCTCGACGAGCCCACCAACAACCTCGACGGCGCCGCACGCGACCTGCTCGACGACGCGCTGCACCGCTTCCCGGGTACCGTCCTCCTCGCCGGACACGACCGGGCGCTGCTCGACCGCATGGATACGATCGCCGAACTCCGCGACGGGCGGCTCCGCATGTTCGGCGGCGGCTACAGCGACTACGAGCACATGGTCGAGGTCGAACAGGAGGCGGCGCGCGCTGCGGTGCGCGACGCCCGCAGCGACGTGCGGCGGCAGGCCCGCGAACTCGCCGCCGCCCAGGTCGCCCTCGACCGCCGTGCGCGATACGGCCGCAAGATGTTCGAGACCAAGCGCGAACCGAAGATCGTCATGGGTATGCGCAAGCGGGCCGCACAGGAATCCGCGGGGCGGTACCGGCGCGAACACGAGGGCAATCTCGACGCGGCGAGGGCGTCTCTCGAACAGGCCCGGGACGCGGTCCGTGACGATCGGGAGATCCGCGTGGACCTTCCCGGCACCGTCGTCCATCCGGGCCGTCGTGTCGCGGAAGGGCCGCTCGAGATCGTCGGGCCCGAACGGATCGCGGTGCGCGGCCCCAACGGTTCCGGGAAGACGACCCTGCTCGGGAAGATCGTCGACGCCGGCCCCCTCGTGCCCCATGCCCTGCTTCCGCAGCGACTCGACGTGTTCGACGACTCCCGATCCGTGGTCGCGGAGACCGAACGTCGCGCACCACATCTCCCACCACAGGAGATCCGGGCGAGGCTGGCGCGCTTCCTGTTCCGCGGCAGCGACGCCGACGTCCCCATCGGGGTGCTGTCGGGCGGTGAACGCCTGCGGGCGGCGCTCGCGATCATCCTCGCCGCGGATCCGGCGCCGCAGTTGCTGCTGCTCGACGAACCGACCAACAATCTCGATCTGCCGAGCCTCGCGCACCTGACCCAGGCACTGCAGGCGTTCGAGGGTGCGCTCGTGGTGGTGTCCCACGACGAACGGTTCCTCGACGAGATCGGTGTGACCCGGTCCGTCGACCTCGAACGATGATCCGTGCGCGCGGGGATCGCTCAGGCGGATTCGTGGTGCAGGGCGGACGGCCCGGTGTCGGCGTCGCGCAGCAGCGCCGACACCGCGCGTGTCATCACGGCGGTCGCGGCGGGCACCTGCAGGTGCAGTACGTCCCGCAGGGACACCCACATCGGCCATGTCGTGCACACGCCGACGGACTGCAGGATCTCGCTTCGGGCAACGTCGTCGAGTCCGGCGAGTTCCCGAGAGAACAGGATCTCGGCTTCGGTCACCGCGCTCTCGAAGTAGCGGAATCGGTAGCGTTGCAACTCCCGCGAGAACGGGGCCCGGATCTCGGACGACCGCGCGAACGGTGCGACGAATTCGAGACGTTCGGCGCGTTGACGGCAGAAGCGCTCGATGCGGTCGTCGAACGGCAGATCCGGATCGACGGGTACGTGGGCCTCGCCCTGCCGACGCATGATCTCGGATCCCGTGGCCGCGAACAGTGTCTCGAGGTCCCCGAAGTGCCCCCACAGCGACCGCAGCGACACCCCGGCCCGGGCGGCGACCTGCGCACCGGTGGGTTTGAGCTCACCCGACTGGATCAACGAGATGTGCGCGTCGATGACCGCGCGGCGGGTCCGTTCGCCCCGGGCCGAACGCCCGTCGCCCGCGATCGCGCCGGTGAACGCACTCGCGGCCCGCAATCCCTTCTCCACACCCTCCGCACGCACTGCACCGCCGTCCATGGCCATTCCCCGCGTCCCGTCGTCGATTCTGTTGTCGATCACGATTCCCGAAACCGCTGGTACCGCACACGGTTCGGACGTCACCGTCATCCCGCACCGAGAGTAGGCGAAGACACCGCGCGATGACCACCACGCGGTGTCTTCGTACCTCCCCGAGGCGAACCGAACCGACTCGGGCGGCGGGACCTCAGCCCGCCAGGAGACCCTTCGCGATGTGGGTCACCTGGATCTCGTTGCTGCCCGCGTAGATCATCAGCGACTTCGCGTCGCGGGCGAGCTGCTCGACGCGGTACTCCGCCATGTAGCCGTTGCCTCCGAACAGCTGGACGGCGTCCATCGCGACCTCGGTGGCCGCGCGCGAGGAGTACAGCTTCATCGCGGACGCCTCGGCCATCCCGACCGGCTCACCCGCCTGTGCGCGTTCGATCGCGCTGAACACCATGTTCCGGACGTTCACCCGCGCGATCTCCATCTCGGCGAGCTTGAGCTGGATCAACTGGAACTGTGCGATCTCCTTGCCCCACAGCTTGCGTGACTTCGCGTACTCGGTCGACAGCTTCAGGCACTCCTCGATGATGCCCAGCGACAGGTAGGCGATGCCGATGCGTTCGGCGGCGAACGATTCCTTCGCGCTGTCCTTTCCGTCGCTCCTACCGCCGTCCTCGGTCTCCCCGAGGAGACGGTCACGGGTGATCCGCACGTTGTCGAAGAACAACTCGCCCGTGGGCGACGAGTTCATCCCCATCTTCTTGAACGGTGGGCTCTGTGTCAGCCCCTCCATCCCCTTGTCGAGGATGAACGCGAGGACCTTGCGGTCGCGACGGTCGATCGAGGTGTCGCCGTCATCGAGCTTGGCGTAGACGATGACGGTGTCGGCGTACGGGCCGTTGGTGATGAACGTCTTCTGACCGTTCAGGATGTAGTCGTCGCCGTCGCGCCGCACGGTGGTCTTCATGCCGCCGAACGCGTCGGAGCCGGAATCGGGTTCGGTGATGGCCCACGCACCGACCTTCTCGAAGGTGACGAGTTCGGGAAGCCAGCGCTTCTTCTGCGCGAGGGTGCCGCGGCTGCGGATGGTGCCCGCGGTGAGTCCGAGGCTCACTCCCATCGACGCGACGAGGCCGAGGCTCACACCGGCGATCTCGATGTTCAGCAGTGCCGCCATGCCCGGCGACCCACCCATTGCGCCGGAGCTCTTGCCGGGCTTCTCCCCCTTCTCCTCCTTCTCGAGTGCACGTTCGAGGGATTCCCGGGCCATCTCGTCGATGCCGAATGCTGCGAAGAGTTTGCGGATGATCTCGAACGGTGGCAGCTCACCGGACTCGAGCCTGTCGACGTTGGGGCGGATTTCCTTCTCGATGAATCCGCGCAGCGCATCGCGGAACATGAGGTCTGTGTCTGACCACTCGTACATGAACGAAATATAGAACACGTTCCTGTTCTGTGTATACGGTGGATCCCGCGAACCGGTGAACCGGTGAACCGGTGAACCGGTGAACCGGTGAACCGGATCACAGTTCCGGCCGAGGGGGTCACCGCCGGGCGTCGTCGCCGTGCACATCGAGGACGACGCGCCACCGCCCGCGCGGCCACACTGCTGCTCGTGGCGACCGTGTTCGGCGTCGACAGCTCCGCGATCGGATTCACCACTGTCGCAGCAGGTTACATCGTCGACCCCCTCGTGGAACCGATCATCGGTCGGCGGCTGCCGAGTGCACCGGCGGAGATCACCGCACCGGTGTCAGCACGAACACGGGGATCCGCCGCGTCGTCCGATGCGCGTACAACTCGTAGTTCGGCCACGTCGCGACCAGTGCAGCCCACAGGACGTCCCGTTCGGGGCCCTCCGCGATCCGCACCGACACCCGCACCGACCGCCCCCGGTAGCCGACGGTCGCGTACTCGGCGGCACGCAGATTGTGCACCCACGACGGGGTCTCCGGCGCACCCCAGTTCGACCCGGCGACCAGCCAACCGTCGTCACGCGGCACGCACAGCAGCGGCGTGGTGCGCGTCAACCCGCTGCGACGCCCGCGGACGGTCAGCTTCAGCCCCGGCAGGCCCGCAACCGTGAGCAGGGTGATGTGGCCACGCGAGACTCTCTGCAGCAGCCGATCGGATCCGACGATCAGCTTCGTGTACCGCGGCAACCAGGGTTTCGCACCGAGGCGCACCGCGACGGAGCGGATCGGGTTCATCGCCGCGGGTGGTGCCAGGCGGCCAGCACCGTCCGGACGGCGGCGACGACCGCGAGGGGCCGATCGATCATCGGGTGGTGTCCGGCGGCAGGCAACTCCGTGACGAGCGCATCCGGACCGAACTGGTTCCGCAACTGCGCGAAGAGTGCGTCGCCGATGATTCCGTGCTCGCACCGGAAGTACGCGAGCGGGCACCGCTGCCGCATCTCCTCGAGGCTGCGGCGGTGTTCACGACCCATCCGCAGATTGTCGAACTTCCACGAGTAGCCGCCGTCCACCTGTTTCAGGGAGTTCCGGGCGATGTGGTCGAACACGTACGGTTCGGCCTGTTCCTGCGGCGGAACCAGCCGGAACCGCGCGACCGCGGCCTCCACCGTCGGGTACACCTTCGGTGGGCCGGCGTTCGACACCGCCTTGATCCGCAGCTCCAGTTCCTCGGGGGTCAGGTCCCGGATCGGGGAATCCAGGATGACGACACCCGCCAACCGATCACCGTGCAGATGCGACGCGGCGAACGACACGATGCCACCCATACTGTGGCCGATCAGCACGGGACGACCGTCGATCCCACCGGCGGCGGCGACCGCGAGCACCTCCGCCGCCCAGGCATCGAGGCTGTAGTCCTCGCGGTGGTCGCTGTCGCCGTGCCCGCTCAGATCCAGCGCGACGACGCGGCGGCCCGCAGCGAGTTGCGGACCGATGTGGTCCCACCAGCGCGAATGCGCCATGCCGCCGTGGACGAGGACCACGCCGGGGCGACCGGCCTCGCCCCACGCCCGATACGAGATGGAGGCACCGTCCACGTCGGTGCGGCCCGTCTCGACCGGGGCCGCGAGCGCGTCGACGAACCACTGCGGAGCGGAACCGTTGTCATTGCTCATCACCCGAACTTAGCCTGACTCCGTGGACGGTCTCGAGGGTGGACCGGCGTGTACTGGGTGGGGCGGAGCGACCACACTGCACCGCGTCCGATGGACAGGTTCGGGCGAGAGGCACCGTCGCCGGTCGAGTCCCCGGTATCCGGGCCGGGAGTGCCGCGCGCGACGATGCATCGTTCGCCGCGAACCGAGTGCGCTGAGACCATGTGGGGACCCACCGTCGCTCACCGGAAGGAGGGCGGGGCGTCACGTCCCCGACGACACGACACCCCGCGCACCGCATGCCCGAATTCGCCTCGATCGACGCGACCCCCGCCCTCGTCGTCGATCTCGCCGTGTTGGACCGCAACATCACCCGGATGGCCGAGTCCGCGCGCACGCGTGGTCTCGGCCTGCGCCCGCACGCCAAGACCCACAAGTGCATCGAGATCGCACGCCGCCAGGTCGATGCCGGGGCGGTCGGCCTGTCGGTGGCGACGGTGTCGGAGGCCGAGGTGTTCGCGGACGCGGGTTTCACCGACCTGTTCGTCGCGTATCCGCTCTGGGTCGACGCCGCGCGTGGCGCGCGTGTGCGCGCGTTGGCCGAACGGATCCGGTTGACCGTGGGTGTGGATTCCGCCGACGGAGCGCGGATGCTCGCGCGACACGCGGGAACGGGCGCCGGCGTGCTCGTCGAGATCGACAGCGGCCACCATCGCACGGGTGTCCCATCGGATCGGGCCGACGCGGTCGCGGGGGCGGCGTGCGCCGCCGGCCTCGATGTGCGCGGTGTGTTCACTTTTCCCGGTCACGCGTACGGACCGGGTCGTCCCGGTGCGGCGGCAGCGGACGAGGCGGACGCGCTCGCAGCGGCGTCCGCGAGCCTGCGGAGATCCTCCACCGGTCCCCTGATCGTGAGCGGAGGATCATCACCGACGGCACCGATCGGGGTTGCTTCTGCGGCGACGGAACTTCGCCCCGGGGTCTACGTCTTCGGCGACGCCCAGCAACTCGAGTTGGGTGTGATCACCGGATCCGATGTCGCTCTGACCGCCCTGGCGACGGTGGTGTCCGCGCGCGACGACGTCGTGGTGCTGGATGCGGGCAGCAAGACGCTCGGTGCCGACCGCGCACCGTGGGCCACCGGATACGGTCGGATCCTCGGCGTCCCCGACGCCCGTATCGTCGCGCTGTCGGAGCATCACGCCACCGTCCGGTGGCCCGGCACGGCCACCCGACCGGGTCTCGGTGACCGCGTCCGGGTCGTCCCGAATCACGTGTGCAACGCCGTGAACCTCGCCGACGACCTCGTCGTCGTCGACTCGGACGGCTCGACACTGGACCGGTGGCGGGTCGCTGCGAGAGGATGTACGACGTGACGACCGTACGGTTGCGGTTCGTCGCGGCCGTGGCCGTGGCGATACCCCTGGTGGCGTGCTCGACTCCGGACTCTCCGGCGGAGGCTCCCCCGACCACGGCCACCGTCCCCGCCCTCGCCGGCGACGACGCCCCGGGCGCGGCCGTCGCCGGCGCACCGCACGTGGCGGATGTGATCGCGACCGGCCTGGACACGCCGTGGGGCCTGGCGTTCCTGCCGGACGGCTCGGCGCTGGTCACCGAACGCAACAGCGGCCGGGTCCTGCTCGTCTCCCCCGGCGCGCCGGTCCGGGAGGTGGGTGTGGTCGACGATGTCGTCGCCGTCCGCGAATCCGGTCTGCTCGGTGTCGCCGTGTCGCCGGATTTCGATACCGACGGCGCCGTCTACCTGTATGCGACGACGACCGCCGGGAACCGCGTCTTCCGCGCCACGTTCGACGGGACGACCCTGACGGACCCGCAGGTGATCGTCGACGGCATTCCCGCCGGTCCGACACACAACGGCGGGCGGTTGTCGTTCGGCCCGGACGGCATGCTCTACATCACCACCGGAGAAGCGGGAGAACAGGATCTGGCGCAGGATCCCGCATCGCTCGGCGGCAAGATCCTGAGGGTCACCCCGGACGGCGCACCGGCACCGGGCAACCCCGACCCGTCCTCGCCGGTGTATTCGCTCGGCCACCGCAACGTGCAAGGACTCGCGTTCGACGACGAGGGGCGATTGTGGGCATCGGAGTTCGGCCAGAGCGACGCCGACGAACTGAACCTGATCGTCGCGGGCGGCAACTACGGGTGGCCGCTCGTCGAAGGTGTCGGGGGTGGCGACGAGTTCGTCGACCCGGTGCTGACGTGGCCGGTGGCGCAGGCATCACCGTCCGGGCTCGCGTATCGCGACGGAACACTGTGGTTGGGAGCGCTCCGCGGGGAGCGCCTGTGGCGCATCGATATCGGATCCGATCAACCGACGGCCACCGAGTTCTTCACCGACGAGTACGGTCGCCTCCGGACGGTGGTGGTCGCGCCGGACCGGTCACTGTGGGTCACCACGTCGAACCACGACAGCAGCGGGACACCCGGGCCGGAGGACGACCGAATCCTGCGCGTCGAGGTCCCCTGATCCCGCAGTCGACGACATCGGTTCGGTACCAACGGGTTCGGCGACACCGGGCTCGGGGGCGACACCTCAGGGGACGAGTACCACGATGGTCTCGGCGACGAGCGCCGGTCGTTCGGCACCCTCGATCTCGACGGTGTACTTCACCACGAGATTCGCACCTTTGGCGGTGCGTTCCAGCGAGACGAACTCCGCCGCTCCGCGCACCTTCGAGCCGACCGGAACCGGAGACGGAAAACGAACCTTGTTGGCCCCGTAGTTCACCCGCATCGCGAACCCGTCGAGGGTGAAGATCTGTGAACCGAGGACCGGCAGCAGCGACAGCGTCAGATAGCCGTGGGCGATCGTTCCGCCGAAAGGACCGGTGGCGGCGCGTTCGGGGTCGACGTGGATCCACTGGTGGTCACCGGTGGCCTCGGCGAACCGGTCCACCCGCTCCTGGGTGATGTCGACCCAGTCGCTGTGCCCGAGGGGTTCGCCGACCGCCTTCTCGACCTCGTCGATACCGTTGAATACCCGCATGTGTTCGACTCCTTGTGGTTCGTGACGCCGGTCAGTGACCGGAGCGCCGCAGGGTGACGCGATAGGTGTAGTGCTCGGGCAGGAAACAGCTCACCGACAGTTCCGTGGGAGTTCCCGCCTCGTTCGAGTACAACCGGTCGACGCGCAGCAGCGGATGACCGACTGCGCAATCGAGTTCGGCGGCGACCCGCGCCGACGCGGGGGCCACGGTGATCGATTGTGCCGCTTCGACGATCGGACTGTCCAAGTGGGGTTCGAGCAGGCCGATGACGGTGTTGCGGCTCGATGCCCCCGCCTGCAGTGCGGGTTCGTCGACGACGTGCGCGGCGACGCCGTCCGGGAGGTAGACGGTGGTGAGGACGAACGGGATGCCGTCGTGCACGCGACGCAGCACCACCGAATACAGCAGGTCGGTGTCCAGGCGCAGCCGGCTCGCGGCGTCGATGTCGACGCCGCGCCGCAGCGGCGCGACGATCTCCATGACGGTGTCGGCCGACAACGCCAGCAGATCCTCGATCGAACCGAGCTGACGGCGGTACCGTCCGGCCGACTCGTTCGCGAAGGTGCCGCGCCCCGGCACCCGGTAGACGATGCCGTCGGCGACGAGATCCTGGAAGGCACGGCGCACCGTCTGCCGACTCACGCCGTGTTGCCGGGCGAGTTCGGCCTCGGTGGGGAGGCGCGCGCCGTCGCTGTAGCGCCCGGCCTCCACGGCCTCGCGCAGTTCCCGCGCGAGCTGCGCGTACGCCGGTTCGGTCTCACGTGCCCTGTCCATGACGGAGTCGATCCTGGTGTCCGATGCTCAGAGCCCGCCTCGGGCGACGAGCTGCGCCGCGATGACGTTGCGCTGGATCTCGTTGGTGCCCTCACCGACGATCATCAGCGGCGCGTCGCGGAAGTAGCGTTCGACGTCGTACTCGGTGGAGTAACCGTAGCCGCCGTGGATACGGACGGCGTTCAACGCGATCTCCATCGCCACCTCGGAGCAGTACAGCTTCGCCATACCCGCCTCCATGTCGCAGCGTTCGCCGGCGTCGTACTTCTCCGCCGCGAACCGTGCCAACTGCCGAGCGGCGGTGAGCTTGGTCGCCATGTCGGCCAGGTAGTTGCCGATGGACTGGTGTTTCCAGATCGGCTGCCCGAAGCTCTCGCGCTGCTGCGCGTACTCCAGCGAATCCTCGAGGGCGGCCGTGGCGACCCCGAGCGCACGCGACGCCACCTGCAGGCGCCCCGTCTCGAGGCCCTTCATCATGTGGCCGAAGCCCCTACCCGGCTCGCCGCCGAGGATCGCGTCGGCGGAGATCCGGTAGTCGTCGAAGCTCAGCTCGCACGACTCGACGCCCTTGTAGCCGAGTTTGGGCAGGTCCCTCGACACGGTCAGTCCCGGCCCGTGCTCGACGAGCACCACCGAGATCCCCCTGTGCCGCGGCTGCGCGGTCGGATCCGTTTTGCACAACAACGCGATCAGCCCCGAGCGGCGCGCATTGGTGATCCACGTCTTCGCGCCGTTGATGACCAGGTCGTCGCCGTCGCGCTTGGCGGTGGTCGTCATCGCCTGCAGGTCCGAGCCGCCGCCGGGCTCCGTGAGCGCCATCGTCGCGCGGATCTCACCGGTCGCGAGTCGGGGCAGGTACGTGCGCTTCTGCTCCTCGGTGCCGAACAGGGTGAGCAGCTTCGCGACGACGGTGTGCCCGCCCATCGCACCGGAGAGCGACATCCATCCACGGGCGAGTTCCTCGGTGACCTGCACGTAGCAGGGCATCGACACCGGCGATCCGCCGTACTCCTCGGGCACGGCCAGCCCGTAGATGCCGATCTGCTTCATCTGCTCGATCCACTTCTCGGGGTACTCGTTCGCGTGCTCGACCTCCTGCACCGACGGCTTGACCTCGCGGTCGACGAAGTCACGGACGGTCTCGACCAGGAAGGCTTCTTCGTCGTTCAGAGTGCTCACGCGGGGTTCCTTCGTTTCGTGCCGCCGGGCCCGGATCACCGGACCGAACTATTTGTACGGCCATTTTGTTGATCGGCGGGTGCGGTTGTCAATCGAATCCGACGCTCGAACCGGCACGAATCCAGAGTTTTCCGTGATGCATCCCGCTGCATCCACCTATGCGACTGGCGCGTCACACAATAATGGCCGTACATTTGACGGCGTTCCCCGCCGCCTCAGACACCCGAGGTTCTCCGTGACATCCGAGCAGCATCTCCGCCGGCGCGCCGCCCTCGTCGCCCCCGGTTCCGACGAGCGCAAGGCCGGCAAGGCCCTGACCTCCACCGCCGACGAAGTGGTCCTCGACCTCGAAGACGCCGTCGCCGTCGACCGCAAGGCCGACGCGCGCGAACTCATCGCGCCGCTGATACTCGACCACGGACCCAGACGCACCGTCTCCGTGCGGATCAACGGTCGCGGTACGCCCTGGTTCCGCGACGACCTCCTCGCGTGTGCTGCGCTCGGCGACACCCTCGCGTCCGTCGTGATCCCCAAGGTCGAGTCGGCCGCCGACCTCGTCGAGGCCGACGCCATCCTGGGCGACTCCCCACTCGCCGTCCAGGCGCTCGTGGAAACCCCGGCGGGCGTGCAGAACATCGACGCGATCGTTGCGGCACCGCGCGTCGTCGCGGTCGTCATCGGGTACGCCGACCTCGGTGCAACGCTCGGGCGCGCTCGCACCGCCGCGCCCGAGCACTGGCTGTACGTGCAGGACCGCGTCCTGCACGCTGCGCGCGCTGCCGGTGTCCAGGCCGTCGACGGCCCCTACCTCGGGGTCGCCGACGACGACGGATTTCGTCACGCCGCCCGCTGGATCGCCGATCTCGGCTTCGACGGGAAATGGGTCATCCACCCGTCACAGATCGACGCTGCTGCAGCGGCGTTCACCCCCACCGACGGCGATGTCGCAGCTGCACGCAAGGTTCTCGTGGCGCTGGCGGACGCCGAGGCCCGCGGTGCCGGTGCCGCCCGACTCGACGGGCAGATGCTCGACGAGGCCGTCGCGGTCGCCGCACGCCGCACCCTCACCAGGATCGGAGAATGACGTGAACACTCCTCTGCCCGTGGGCGGACCCTACTTCGACGAACTGATCGTCGGACAGGTCTTCGACACCGCGCCCGCCGTGACTCTCACCGACGGGCTCGCCGCAACGCACCAGGCGATCCTCGGCGACCGGCTGCGACTGTCGCTCGACAAGCATCTGTCCGTCGCGGTCGCCGGCGGCCCCGTCGCACATGCAGGACTCGTCACCGACATCGCGATCGGGCAGTCGACCCTCGCCACACACCATGTGAAGGCGAACCTCTTCTACCGGGGGCTGCGGTTCCACCGGTTCCCGTTCATCGGCGACACCCTGTACACGACAACGGAAGTGGTCGGGCTCAGGGAGAACTCGGCGAAACCCGGTCGCAGGCCCACCGGGCTGGCGGCGTTACGGATGAACACGGTGGACCAGGACGGCAACACGGTCCTGGACTTCTACCGGTGCGCGATGCTCCCGCTCGGCGATTCGCCGAGCGCCGAGCGCACCGTCCACACCGACGACCTGTCGACGATCGGTCCGCGGGACGAACCTGCCTGGTCGGTGCCCGACGGGTGGGATCTCGATGCGTACCGCGCGAAGGTCCCCGGCGCGCACTTCGATCCCGACCTCGTCGGCGCAGTGCTCACCTCGAGCGGTGACGTGGTCACCTGCGCGCCCGAACTCGCACGGCTCAGCCTGAACATCGCCGCGACCCACCACGACGAACGCGTCGGCGCCGCAGGACGACTCGTGTACGGCGGGCACACGATCGGACTGGCGCTCGCGCAGGCCTCCCGCGCTCTCCCCAACCTGGTGACCGTGCTCGGCTGGCAGTCCTGCGACCACACCGGACCGGTGCACGAGGGCGACACCCTCACCAGCGACCTGCACGTCGAGTCCGCGGAGTCACTCGCCACCGGCGGCGGGGTCCTGCGTCTGCGTTCGATCGTGCACGCGCACCGCGCCGACGCGACGGAACCCACCCCCGTCCTGGACTGGCGGTTCACCGCCCTCACCGCCTGACTTCCATTCGCCCCCACCCGCTTCCGAGCGAATGTATCGTCCGATCGATTGATCAGAGCGATGGGTACATTCGCTCGGGCACCGGCGAACCGGGTGGGCCACGTGGATTCGGGGCGCGCCACCGGTCACGACACCGTCCACGTGTTCGTGCCGTCGAGCAGCCCTTGGAGATCGGCGGGTGCGGACTCCTCCGCCGACCGCACCTTCGCGCGCACCCCGTCGTCGTAGGTGGGGCGCGACACGGCGCGAACGACGCCGGTGACGGTGTACGTCAGGTCCTGCCGCGACAGCCTCGACAGGGCGTACGCGTATTCGGGGTCGTCGGTGTGGGCGTCGTGCACCACGATGTCGTCGGGGTCCACGTCCACGACGTTCGCCACGGCGAGACCGAATCCCTTCTGCACGACGCACAGTTCGTCGTCGACGCCGAAGACGATCGGCTCTCCGTGCCGCACGTGCACCCGGTGCGCTCCGGCTTCGTCCTTGCGGAGCAGGTCGAACGAGCCGTCGTTGAAGATCGGGCAGTCCTGCAGGATCTCGACGAAGGCGGTGCCGCGGTGCTGCGCGGCTGCCCGCAACACCTCACCGAGGCCGGCGCGGTCGGAGTCCAGGGCTCGCGCCACGAAACTCGCGTCGGCTCCGATCGCGAGCGACATCGTGTTGAACGGGGTGTCGACCGACCCGCGCGGGGTCGATTTGGTGACCTTGCCCGTCTCCGAGGTCGGTGAGTACTGGCCTTTGGTGAGTCCGTAGATCCGATTGTTGAACAACAGGATCCGCATGTTCACGTTGCGACGCAGCACGTGGATCAGGTGGTTTCCACCGATCGAGAGACCGTCGCCGTCACCGGTGATCACCCACACCGACAGGTCGGGCCGGGTGATCGCCAGGCCGGTGGCGAAGGTCGGCGCGCGACCGTGGATGGAGTGCACGCCGTAGGTGTCGAGGTAGTACGGGAACCGCGACGAACAACCGATTCCCGAGACGAACACGATGTTCTCCCGGGCGAGACCGAGTTCCGGAAGAATGCTGCGGACGGTCGCGAGGATGACGTAGTCGCCACACCCGGGACACCAGCGCACCTCCTGGTCGGAGGTGAAGTCCTTCGCCTTCGACGGTCCGTGCGCGCGTGGCACGTCGGCGTAGCCGGACGGTGCGACCCCGACGTCGTGTCCGGCGAGCACGTGCGCGTGCCCGTTGTGCCTGGGGCCTGTCATCGAACCTCCTTCTCCCGCACGCCGGGCCGCACCGTGACGGCCGCCGCCGCGTTCGGTGTCTTCGCGGCCTCGCTCGTGTGCAACGTCCCCGCGAACTCCTCGTCCAGCGCCGCGTGCAACTCGTCGGCGCGGAACGCCATTCCCGCGACCTTCGTGACGGGCTGGATGTCGGCGTCGAATCGACCGGCGAGCACCAGGGACAGCTGTCCGAGGTTCATCTCCGGGACCAGCACCCGCCGGTAGCGGGCGAGGACGTCGGCGGTGTTCGCGGGCAGTGGGTTCAGGTGCCGCAGATGGGCGCGAGCCACCGAACGCCCGCCGCGGCGGGCCCGACGCACGGCCTCACCGATCGGCCCGTACGACGAACCCCAACCGAGGACGAGGATCTCGGCGTCATCGTCCGGATCGTCGACGTCGAGATCGGGTACCGCGATCCGCGTGATCTTCGCGGACCGCACCCGTGTCATCATCTCGTGGTTGGCGTGGTGGTAGGAGATGTCGCCCGTGCCGTCCGACTTCTCGAGGCCACCGACGCGGTGCTCACGCCCTGCGGTGCCGGGGATCGCCCAGTCTCGGGCGAGGGTGTCGGGGTCCCGCGCGTACGGCAGGTGTCCGGTGTCGTCGTCGGTGGCGGGCGGAGCGAATCCCGGGTCGATCGTCGGCAGGTCCGCCGCGTCAGGGATGCGCCACGGCTCGGTTCCGTTGGCGATCGCGCCGTCGGACAACAGCATCACGGGCGTCCGGTGGGTCACGGCGATGCGCACCGCTTCGAGTGCGGTGTCGAAGCAGTCGGCCGGCGACCGGGGGGCGACCACCGCGACCGGGGACTCCCCGTTGCGTCCGAACAGAGCTTGGAGCAGGTCGGCCTGCTCGGTCTTGGTGGGTAGGCCGGTGGACGGTCCGCCGCGCTGCACGTCGACGACGAGCAGTGGGAGTTCGGTCATGACGGCCAGTCCGATCGCCTCGGATTTCAGGGCGATACCCGGACCGGAGGTGGTGGTCACGCCCAACGATCCGCCGTAGGACGCGCCGAGGGCCGCGCCGACACCGGCGATCTCGTCCTCCGCCTGGAACGTGCGGACGCGGAACCGTCCGAGCCGGCTCAGCTCGTGCAGGATGTCGGAGGCGGGCGTGATCGGGTAGCTGCCGAGGAACACGTCCATCCCGGTCGCGCGGCCGGCCGCGACGAGCCCGTAGGCGAGGGCGGTGTTGCCGCTGATCTGGCGGTACGTGCCGGGGGGCAGGGCGGCGCGGGGCACGTGCTGGACGACGGCGAACGCCTCGGTGGTCTCCCCGTAGTTCCATCCCGCATGCAACGCGAGGGTGTTCGCCCGCGCGATGTCGGGGCGGTCGGCGAACTTGCGGGCGAGGAACGTCTCCACCCCGCCGACGGGTCGCCCGTACATCCACGACAGCAACCCGAGGGCGAACATGTTCTTCGCGCGGTGGGCGTCCTTCTTCCCGATTCCGGTGGATTCCACGGCGGTGACCGTCAGCGAGGTCATCGGTACCGTGTGCACGGTCAGGTGCCCGGTGCGGTCCTCCGCGAGCGGGTCGCCGCCGTAGCCGACCTTCGCGAGGGTGCGGCGGGTGAACTCGTCGCCGTCCACGATCAGGACGCCGCCGGCGGGCAGGTCGTCGACGTTGGATTTCAGGGCGGCCGGGTTCATCGCGACCAGCACGTCGGGTCGGTCACCGGCCGTGAGGATGTCGTGGTCGGCGATCTGGATCTGGAAGCTCGACACCCCGGGCACGGTGCCCTGCGGGGCGCGGATCTCGGCGGGGAAGTTCGGCTGGGTGGCCAGGTCGTTGCCGAAGGCCGCCGCCTCGGCCGTGAACCGGTCACCGGCGAGTTGCATGCCGTCTCCGGAATCACCCGCGATGCGGATGACGACCTGTTCGAGTGTCCGGGTCTCGACGTCGCTGTGGTGCCTCTCCATACGTGCCTCGATTCCCCGCCGGGTCGCTCCCGGATCGCCCGGCGGACGTTCGGGTTCGGTTACACGTCGCCGGCCGTTCCGGCGATGTCGATGACCACGCGGCCGCGTGTGCGTCCCGCGAGGATGTCTTCCGCGAGCTGCGGGATCTCCCCGAAGCCGCGCGTGGTGGTGAGCGCGTCGAGCTTGTCGACGGGCAGGTCGGTGGCGAGCCGCTGCCACGCCCGGGTGCGGACGTCCGTCGGGCACATCACCGAGTCGACCCCGATGAGCTTGACACCGCGCAGGATGAACGGCAGCACCGTGGTCGGCAGGTCGTTGCCTGCGGCGAGTCCGCACGCGGCGACCGTTCCGCGGTACGCGGTGCGGCTGAGCACGTTGGCGAGTGTCGACGAACCCACGGTGTCGATCGCGCCGACCCACTGCTCTGTCTGCAGGGGTCGCCCCGGCTCACCACCGAGTTCGGCCCGGTCGAGGAACGAGCGGGCGCCCAGCCCGGTGAGATGGTCGTGTTCCTCGGGCCGACCGGTGGACGCGACGACGTCGTAGCCCAGTTGCGCGAGAACCGCGACCGCGACGCTGCCGACACCACCGGCGGCTCCGGTGACGAGCACGTCCCCGTCTCCGGGGCGCACGCCGTGGTTCTCGAGTTCCTGCACGCACAGCATGGCGGTGAGTCCCGCGGTGCCGATCGCCATCGCGCGGGCGGCGTCGAGGCCCTCGGGGCGCCGGACGAGCCATTCGGAGCGCACCCGCTGGCGGGTGGTGTACGCGCCGGGATGCGTCTCCGACAGCCCCCAGCCGGTGAGGATCACGTCGTCGCCGGGCGCCCAGTCGGGTGACTCGGACCGGGCGACCGTCCCGGCGAGGTCGATGCCGGCGGTCATGGGGAATCGACGCGCGATCCTCCCCTTCCCTGCGACGGACAGTCCGTCCTTGAAGTTGAGGGACGAGTAGGCGATGTCGACGGTGACGTCGCCGTCGGGTAGATCGGTGTCGGTCAGTCGTGTCAGGGCTGCCGGCCCCGGTTCGGTGACGACGTAGGCGGGGTACTGCTCCACTGTGTTCCGGTTCCTCTCTTCGCTGTTCGGGTCGCGAGGTGTTCGGTCCTCCGCGCTGTCACCCGTCGGTCGCGGTGGTGTCGGCGACGAACCTCTGCACGCTCGGCCACGACAGTGTCCAGGCCGCCGCGTTCACCGGGTCCACCTGCCGGGGTCTGTTGCTGAATCCGTGTGCGGCACCGGGATAGACGTGCACGACCGTTGCGCCGACGGAGCGGCTCTGCAGCGCTGATTGCAGAGCCGCGAACGTCTCGGTCGTCATGACGGTGTCCGCTCCGGCGTGCACGATCATCGTCGGCGCGGTGATCCGGGCGGCGTGGTCCACGGCGTCGAGCACGTGGTGGTCCGGCGCCGGAACGAGGATCGACGGATGGTACGCGACGACGGTCGCGATGTGCGGGTCGCGGGCACCGAGGAGCAGCGCGAACCGTCCGCCGAGGCACCAGCCGATCACTCCGACCCGCGCCAGGCCGAGTTCTCCGCGGGCGTGGTCGAGCAGGATTCCCATCTCGGCGAGGCAGTCCTCGTCGCGCAGGTCGGTCATCGACTCGGCGAGCCGTTGCGGTTCGGTGTCGTCGGAGCTCCGGCCGTGCCAGGGATCCCACACGAGCGCGGTGACACCCGAGGAGGCGAGGTCGGCCGCGTACTCACGGACCTGCTCGCCGATCCCGGTGACCATGGGCAGGAGCAGCATCCCGGCATCGGTGCCGCCGAGGGGGCGAGCCAGGTAGGCACGCAGACCACCGATGTGCACGTGCTCCGCTTCGATGTCACGCATCGGTACGCCTCCCGTGTCGGTCTCGTCCCGCTCTTCCCTCTTCGTACGCCACATTCGCCGTCGGGACCACTGTGCGCCTGCCATGATGCCCACGAACACCGATCGACACTCGAATTCCCACTGAACAAGACGAACGAGAATGCCATTTTCGTTTCGGGTATATTCGGTACCGCCTCGGGCGAGTGGCCCGAACGGACCGACCTCGGCGACGGCGCACACCACCGGTACGCCGAGCACTCCACGGAAGGACGGTGGGACATGACCCGCACCGCACTCGTCAGCGGCGGCACCGGTGGCCTCGGCGCCGCGGTCACCGCACATCTGCTCGAGTCCGGGTGGCGTGTCGTCGTCCCGTGGCTGGTGCGCGAGGAACTGGACCGCGTCGGCACACACCCGAACCTGCACCTCGTGCGCGCCGACCTCACCGACGGGCAGCAGCTCGAGGACGCCCTGTCCGTGGCCGCCGACGACCCGGACGCACCGTTGTTCGGTGTCGTCAACCTCGTCGGCGGATTCAGCGCGGGCCCGCGCGTGCACGAGACCCCCCTCGACGTCCTCGACTCCCAACTCGACGTCAACGTGCGCACCGCATACGCCGTCAGCCGGGCCGCACTACCCCACCTGATCCGCCACGGCGGCGGATCCATCGTGTGCATCTCCGCCGCCGCGACACGTAACCCGTTCGCGGGCGGTGCCTCCTACATCGCCTCCAAAGCCGCGGTGTCCGCGCTCGTGGAGACCATGGCCGTCGAGTACCGCGACGACCACATCCGGGTCAACGCACTGTTGCCGGTCGTCATCGACACGCCCGCCAACCGCGCGGCGATGCCCGCAGCCGACACCGGCCGATGGTCGCAACCCGCGGACGTCGCGAAGGTCATCGGATTCCTGCTCTCCGATGCCGGTTCCCCGGTCACCGGCGCGCTGATCCCGGTCACGAAGGTCTGACCCCGCCGCTTCGTCGCATGACATCGGCTCCCCGTACCGCACGAACCCAGGGGTGGCAGACCCGGCGGCGGGGAGGGTTCACCCGACGATGCCGGCCTTGCGCAGGCCCTCGATCTGTTCGTCGGTCGATCCGAGCTGCGCCAGAACGGTGTCGGTGTGCTCGCCGAGTTCCGGGACGGCCCCCATCGGCAGTTCGACGTCACGGAAGTTCATCGGCGGGCGGATCGCGCGGATCGCACCGGCCCCGGTCTGCACCTCCCGCCACCGATCGCGGGCGGCGAGCTGCGGATGATCTATCAGACCTCCCAGATCACGCAGCTGGGCGGCGGGGATCCCTGCGGCACAGAGCTTCTCGTCGAGATCGGCACCGACGAACACGCGGGTCGCCTTGCCGACGAGGTCGTCGACCTCTGCGCGATGACGCACTCGCTCCACATTCGTCGCGTACCGGGGGTCGTCGGCCAGTTCGGGCATGCCGAGCACGTCGGTGACGAGAGTGCGCCAGCCGCGGTCGTTCTGCACACCGATGAGGATCTCCCCATCGGCTGTCGGATATTTGTCGTACGGGGCGATGGACGTGTGTGCCAGGCCCATCCGCGGCACCTGCCGATCCTGATACATCTGCAGGTACATGGGGTATCCGAGCCACTCGGCGGTGGCATCGAACATCGACACGTCGACGGTCGCGCCCACCCCGGTGCGGACGCGCCGCAGCAGCGCTGCCTGGATCGACGTCAACGCGTACATCCCGGCGGCGATGTCCGCGGTCGGGATGCCCGTCTTGACGGCGGTCTCCGGGGTCCCGGTGATCGAACACAACCCGGTTTCGGACTGGACCAGCAGGTCGTACGCCTTACGATCACGCATGGGTCCGTCGGTGCCGTACCCGGACATGTTCACGACGATCAGCTCGGGGTGGTCGGCGCGGAGATCGTCGGCGCCGAGTCCGAGGCGTTCGACGGCTCCCGGCGCGAGATTCTGCAGGAAGACGTCCGCACCGGCGATCAGCGTCCGCACCGCATCGATACCGGCAGGTGCCTTCAGGTCGACCGCGAACGACTCCTTGCCGCGGTTGAGCCACACGAAATGCGCTGCCATCCCGAGCACGGCACTGTCGTAGTCGCGCGCGAAATCACCGTCACCGACACGCTCGATCTTGACGACGCGGGCTCCCAGATCCGCGAGATGTCGCGTCGCGAGCGGCGCGGCGACCGCCTGTTCGAGGCTCACCACGGTGACACCGTGCAACGGCAGGTCGTCGCGTTCCCCGTCGGACATCGACTGTTCGGCCATCTCGACGATCGGTCCCTCTCCTCCTCGCGTGCGCGTACCCGTGCGCACGACCGGGCACCCGGCACCGGAATCGGTGTTCCATGCTGCCGCCGTGCGACACCGGGCGCAAACCTCACACCGATACGTATTCGCTCACGGTCACATTCCCATCAGGTATCGGACACGTGCGCGTCCGTACTCCGCCGCGGCCGGATACCTGCGGCTCGCAGCACTACCGCGGCGCACCCACCACCGGACGGTACCCCCGATGAGAGTCGGGACCGGCGGGGCCGACGGTCACGCGGAGCCGTTCCGATCCGACCGTTCGACGGTGACCTTCACGTTCTTCATGATCGGCTGATCGCTCTGTGTGCTGTAGTCGCCGATCGCGCACAGCACGTTCATCTCGGGCATGTACCCGGCGGCCGAGCCGGGCGGGATGTCGTACGGGAGCGCGGTGTAGCCGCGCAGGGTGCGGGTGCTGCCGTCGCGGGCATGGCTGGTGATGTCCACCCTGTCGAACTCGCCGACGCCCCGCACCTTCATGTCGTCCGCGTTCATGAAGATCAGTGTCCGCAGGTTCTCGACACCCCGGTAGCGGTCGTTGCCCTCGTCCACGGGTGCGCTCGGTGTCGCCGCACCCGCGATCTCATCCGCCGGGTCGTTCGGAGCGCCCTGGCCCGACTCTCTCCCGACCGTTCCGTGGTGCTCGATCCGCCCCCGTGATCAGCGGCCACACCTGCCCCGCCGTCATCGCGGCGTCCAACAGCTCGGCATCCCACGCGGCAAGTGTGCCGAATTCGCTGCGCCACGACAGGATCCGGTTGGTGTGCCGATGCAGCTCGTGTTCCATCGTGAACCCGATCGCCCCGAGCGCCTGGTGCGCGTTGCGAGCGACCACCGCCGCGGCGTGACCGGCGCACGAGGCTGCCGCCGCGACCGCGAAGCGCGTCGCGTCGCCTCCGAACCCGTGCTCGCTCACGCGGGCGACCGCACCGTCCACCGCCGCGCGAGCGAGTGCCGATTCCGCGGCGAGGTCCGCCACGAGCGCCTGCACCGCCTGGAACCTTCCGAGCGGACGACCGAACTGCACTCGCGCGGTGGTGTGTTCGACGACCAGTTCGACGATTCGTTCCATCGCGCCCGCCGAGGCGAGAGCACGCGCCAATGCGCCTCGGTAGCGGATCTGCTCGACCACGGCTCCCGAGATCTCGACCCCGTCCACCGCGGACAGGTCGACGCGGATGTGATCACGCGGCTCGGACGCGAGATCCACTGCCGCGGTCAGCTCGATCCGGTCCCGGGGCACGTCCGCCACCCGCCACGTGCCGTCCCCTGCCCGCCACGTGACGACGATCGAATCGGTGTCGCGAGCCCACGGCACCGATCGCGCGGCACCGCTGTCGTCGACCACCGCCACCGTGCGCACCGCATCGGCGGCGGCGAGCCCGGCCTCCTCCAGCAGCCACCCGGCGAGGAGGTCGTTCTCCGCGACCGGTACCGCGGCCGCCGACGCTCCGACCGCCGTCAGGAGCAGCGCCGCCTCCGCCCACCCCGCACCGCTGCCGCCGGATTCCTCGCGCCCGGTCAGCCGGGTCAGTCCGAGATCGGCCAGCGTCGACCAGAGCGGCCGGTCGAGTCGGACCACCGCGCCGATGCGGTGGTCGTCGCCCGGGGTGAGTACCTCTGCCAGCATCGCCGCGAAGTCGCGAAGTTCCGTGTGGTCGATGTCGCTACCGTTGTTGCTCAACGCATTCCCAATCCTCGTGCGATGACCCCGCGCAGGATCTCGCTGGTTCCACCGCGTAACGTGAAGCCCGGACGCTGCATGACGCCGGCCCGGACGAGATCTGCGAGACCTTCGTCCGAGGCGGTGTAACCGCACAGCTCGTCGGCGAGATCCGCAACATCCCCCTCGGTCTTCGTGCCCAGTACCTTCACCACCGATGCCGCGAGTTCGGCGTTCTCACCGCGCTGCAGGGATTCGGACACGGCCGTGGACATGCCGTGCAGGCCCACCATCCGGCCGATGATCGCACCGATGCGGGTGTCGCGCGGGGCCGTTCCCGCCGCGACACCCCCGACGAGTCCGTCGAGCAGACCGAAGGTCGACAGGAACCGTTCCGGTCCGCTGCGTTCGAATCCGAGTTCGCTCGTGACCTGTTCCCAACCGGCGCCGATCCTCCCCAGCACGAGATCGTCGGGAACGAACACCTCGTCCAGGATCACCTCGTTGAAGTGATGGTCGCCCGACATCGACAGGATCGGCCGGATCGTCACACCGGGCGAGTCGAGCAGCACGATGAACTGGCTCAGACCGTCGTGCCGGTGCGCAGGGTCGAGCGGTGCAGACCGTGCCAACGCGAAGAACGCATCGGCGTGGTGGGCGCCGGACGTCCACAATTTGGTGCCGGTCACCGACCAGCCTCCGTCCGTCCGAGTCGCCCGCGTCTTCACGCCGGCGAGATCCGAACCGGACTCGGGTTCGGACATGCCGATGGCCCAGCAGATCTGCCCCGCCGCGATTCCCGGGAGGAAGCGCTGCTTCTGTTCTTCCGTGCCGTACTTCAACAGCGACGGTGCGGCCTGCCGGTCCGCGACCCACTGCGCGGCCACCGGTGCTCCGACGGCGAGCAGCTCCTCGGTGACGACGAACCGTTCCATGAACGACCGGCCGTGACCCCCGTATTCGACCGGGATCGTCATGCCGAGCCAGCCTCGCGCGGCGAGCGCCCGGGTGAACTCGGGGTTCCACCGGGTCAGCCACGTGTCGATTCCGGGGGTGAACACCCCCGCGTCGATCTGTTCGTGCAGGAACGTTCGTACCTGCGTGCGCAACTCGGCGAGTGCGGGGTCGGATACCCCGGCCGGCGGAACGAGTCGGGTTCTCAACGCATGTCTCCTTCACCGGTGGCCGCGAGCGCGGCCACGTTCGGGCACAGCAGTGCCAATGCCAGATCTGCGTAGCGGTCTGCGATCTCGTCGGGTGTCGCGGGCCCGCTCGGGTCGTACCAGTTCGCGATCGCCGACGTCATCGCCAGGATCGAGCGGCGGCAGTCGTCGGGGTGCGCAGTGGTGAACGCTCCGGACGCGATGCCGTCGTCGATGATGTCGCGGATCCGCCGGCGCCCGGCACGACGACGCTCGTCGTACCGCCTCGCCCCCTCGGAGTCGAGATTGCGGACCTCGGTTGCGATCATCCGCCCGTGGTCGGGATAGCGGGTACGGAACTTCACGTTCCCCCGCACGAGCGCCCGCAACCGATCGACGGGATCATCTCCCGCGGAGTCGAGTTCGGCGTCACACACCGCGTCGTAGGTGTCGACGCCGTCGAGCAGTGTCGCGAGCAGCAGGTCCTGCTTGTTCTTGTAGTGGTAGTAGAGCGCCGACAGGCTCACGCCCGCCTCCTGCGCGATCGTCCGGATCGACGACGCGCCGTAGCCGTTGCGCACGAACTCCTTACGACCGGCCTCGATGAACACCCGCTGCTTCGGTGACGGAACCATCACACGGCACCCGGGAACGGCGCGGCATCCGGATCCGCATACGACCGGACGAGGTCGCTCAACGCACCCTTGACCATCTTGCCCGTCGGGGTGCGCGGCAGTTCGTCGACGAACCGCACGTGTCGCGGACATTTGAAGCGGGACAGCTTCTCCCGGCAGTGGTCGATGATGTCGCGTTCGATCTCACCGTCACCGACGACTCCGTCGACGAGTTGCACGAACGCCTCGACGCGTTCGCCCCGGTCGGCATCCGGTACGCCCACGACGGCGACGTCGGCGATCGACGGGTGCAGCGCGAGGACGTTCTCGATCTCCTGCGGGTAGATGTTGACACCCCCGGAGATGATCGTGAACTTGTCCCGTCCGGTCAGGTACAGATACCCGTCGGCGTCGAGGTATCCGAGGTCGCCGGTGGTCGACCAGTCGGAGAACTCCGGGTGCCGGATAGATGCGCTCTTCTCCGGGTCCTTGTGGTATCCGACGTCGTATCCGGGTCGTTCGAAGTAGACGGTCCCCATCTCGCCCGGCGGCAGTACCCGCCCGTCACCGTCGCAGATGTGGGCGATCCCCGCCGACCCGGGCGCCCCCGTCCGGCCGACGCTGCCCGGGCGGCGCAGCCACTCGTGCGGTCCGATGAGCGTGCTGCCGATCGATTCGGTGGACGAGTAGTACTCGTACACGATCTCGCCCCACCACTGCATGAGTCGCTGTTTGACGTCGACAGGACACGGCGCCGCGGAGTGCAGGGCCACCCGCATCGTCGACAGGTCGTAGCGGTCACGCACAGATCCGTCCAGGGCGAGCAGCCGCACGAAATGCGTCGGCACCCATTGACTGTGGGTGACGCCGAACTTCTCGATCACGGCCAGGCACTCTTCCGGGGCGAACCGGTCCATGAGCACGACGGTGCCACCGAGCGCCTGCGTTCCGGCGCTGTAGCGCAGAGGCGCCGCATGGTAGATCGGCGCCGGCGACAGGTACACCGTGTCCTCACCGAATCCGAAGTGCCGCAGCATCTGCAGCACCGGTGGCCCCGGCTCGTCGCCGACCTGCGCGCCGGTGAGCGGCAACTTGATGCCCTTCGGTCGCCCCGTGGTACCCGACGAGTACAGCATGTCGGTGCCGCGCGGCTGATCCGCCGGCGGCGTCGACGGCCGGGCAGCGACCTCGTCCTCGTACACCAGGTGTCCGGCCACCGATCCCCCGAAGGCAATCCGGTGGTGCACGGCCGGGGTCAGCGGTACCAGACGTTCGGCGAGGTCCGCGAGCCGAGCGGACACCACGAGAACCTTCGCATCGCAGTCGTCCACGACGTGCGCCGCCTCGGCCGGCGCCAGATGCGAGTTGACGAACGTGACGTACACGCCCGATCGCATTGCACCCCAGTACAGTTCGTACGCGGTGGCGTCGTTGACGGTGAGAACGGCGATGTGGTCGCCGACGTCGACGCCGTGGGCGCGCAGCCAGTGAGCGAACCGCGCCGACCCCTCGTCGAGCTCCCGATAGGTGACGGCCCTGCCGGTCGCGGTCTCGTGGACGGCGATCCGGTGCGGGTCGACCGCGGCGTAGCGTCCCGGGTACATCGGCTACAACCCCAGGTCCTTGGAGATGATCGTCTTCATGACCTCGCTGGTGCCGCCGTAGATGCGGGTGACCCGCGTGTCCGCGTACAGCCGCGCGACCGGGTACTCGGTGATGTAACCGTAGCCGCCGTGCAGTTGCAGGCACTTGTCGACGACACGGCCGGCGACTTCGGTGCAGAACAGCTTGGCTCGCGCGGCGTCGGCGACGGTCAGTTCGTTCCGGTCGAGCAGTTCGAGGCAGTGGTCGGCGTACACGCGTGCGGCCTGCGTCTCGGCAGAGCACTCGGCCAGGACGAACTTGGTGTTCTGGAACGAGGCGACGGGCTTGCCGAACACCTTGCGGTCCTTGGTGTATTCGATCGCGTGGTGGATGGCGGCCTCGGCGAACCCGACCTGGTTCAAGGCGATGCTGAGCCGCTCCTGCGGCAGGTTGTGGGTGAGGTACTCGAAGCCCCGCCCTTGTTCACCGAGGAGGTTCTCCACGGGCACCTTCACGTCGGTGAAGGACAGCTCCGCGGTGTCCTGCTGGTGCAGGCCGATCTTGTCGAGCCTGCGTCCGACGGCGAACCCCTCGGCGGCCGTGGGCACCGCGATGATGGAGAGCCCACCGCGCCGGTTCTCCGGATCGAACGGGGCCGTGCGGCACACCGTCAGGATCAGGTCGGCGGTCACACCACCGGTGATGAACGTCTTGGCACCGTTGACGACGTAGTGGGATCCGTCGTCGGACAGTTTCGCGGTGGTCGCGATGTTGGCGAGATCCGATCCGGTACCGGGCTCCGTCATCGCGATGGCGGTCATGAGGGAGCCGTCGGCGAAGCCGGGAAGCCAACGCTGTTTCTGCTCGTCGGTGCCGTATTCGAGCAGGTACGGCAGGATCAGGCAGGTGTGCACGGTGTACGAGCCGAAGGACACACCCGCGCGGGAGACCTCCTCGAACACGATCGCGTTGTACACGAAGCTGGATTCGCCGCCGCCCCCGTACTCCTCGGGCACCTGGATGCCGAGGATCCCGAGTTCGCCGAGACGCTCGAAGAAGGACCTGGGGGGCCGGCCCGCCTCGTCCCATTCCTCGCGGTGCGGCACGACCTCGCGTTCGATGAAGTCGCGCACCATCTTTCGGAACTGTTCGTGATCTTCGGTGATGATCGAACGTTTCACGGTGGTGTCCTTACGGTTCGGGTTCGGTTCAGTGGCCGCGGAAGTCGCCCTCGCGGCGTTCGAGGAACGCGGCGAGGGCCTCGCGGTGGTCTTCGGTGTGGTGCGACAGCGCCTGCAGGGACGCCGACAGCTCGAGGAGGGTGTCGAGGTCGACGCGCTGGCCTTCGCGCAGCAGTTTCTTGGTCATGCGCAGAGCGTGCGGCGGGTTGACGGCGACGCGGTCGGCGAGCGCACGGGCGGCGCCGAGGAGTTCGTCGGGCTCGACGACCTGCGACACCATGCCCCAGTCGAGTGCGGTTGCGGCGTCGACGCGGTCGCCGGTGAACGCCATCTCGGCGGCGCGGGCCGCACCGATCGCGCGCGGCAGCAACCATGCCCCTCCGTCACCGGGGATGATGCCGAGCCGAACGAAGCTCTCGGCGAAGAACGCGGTGGTCGAGGCGATCCGCATGTCGCACATCATCGCCAGGTCGCAACCGGCGCCGACCGCGGGTCCGTTGACGGCGGCGATGATCGGCACCTCGCAGTGGAAGATCGCCTTCGGCAGTCGCTGGATCCCGCGGCGGTACCCGTCGCGCAGGGCGTGCGGTGCCCCGGCGAACATGCCGGTGCGGTCGGCCATGTCCTTGACGTTGCCGCCGGCGGAGAACGCCGAGCCCGCCCCGGTGAGGATCACGACTCGGGTGTCGACGTCGGTGTTCGCCTCGTCGACGAGTCGGACGAGGCGCTCGACGACGTCGTCGCCGGAGATCGGGTTGCGCATCTCCGGAAGGTTGATCGTCCAGGTGACGACGTGTCCGTCGCGGGTGGCGAGGACTACGTCCTGCGATGCGGACTCCGGTGCTGCAGACATGAGGGGCCTGGTCCTTCCGTATCGATGTGGTCCGCGCCATAATCGGGTCGAACGATCGTTAAACTACGGAGGGTGGACCGGGCTGTAAAGGGCCCCGGCGCGTTTCGGTCAGTCGGGAAGGCTCACACCCGATTCGGCAATTCTTATGGACACCTCGTCGGGAAAGACGTTGCGGAACACGAACGGATCACGCCCCAGCACCCAACCCGGTGCCAGTGCCGTTGCGTACCGCTCGAAGTAGCCGACCTGTTTGCCGAACAGCACGAGTTCCTCGGGGCTGGTCATGTTCCACATCCGGCCCAGCGACACCAGGGCTCCGATCAGCTCACTGAGCCGCAGGTCCCCCATGTCGCGCCCGAGCAGCGAACCGAACGCCTCGGCCACCTGCCTCCCGACCGCCGCGTCGTCCACATCGAGATCCGCGGCCACGCCGAGCCCCCGGATCGCTCGCGCCACCGACACGAAATTCCCGTCGAGCAACGCCCCCCGGAACAACTCGCGCATCACCGTCCGCCACTGTTCCGGAAGCTCGCCGACGATCCCGAAGTCGAGCATCGCGACCCGCCCGTCGTCGAGCAGCCACAGATTGCCGGCGTGCACATCACCGTGGAAGGGCCCGTGCAGCAGGACGGCCTCGATCCACACCTTCACACCGCGGCGCACCAGCAGCGAACTGTCGATGCCGCCCTGCCCCGGCACGACCCGGTCGAGTGGACGCCCCCGCAACCGCTCCATGCAGATCACGCGGGGACCGCACCAGTCCCAGTACACCTCGGGTACCGTCACGAACCGGTTGTCGCCGAACGCACCGATGTTGCCGCGGAAACGATCCTGACGATCCGCCTCGACCGCGGCGTTCAGCTCGGTCGTCGTCGCGGTGTAGAGGTCCCGGATGATCGCGGGGGTGTTCGCGATCCGGAAGAACTCGAACACGCACAGGATCTTCGCACCCACGTACGCCGCGCGCAGATCCACCAGCATCCGGCGGGCGATATCGGGGCGTTGCACCTTGACCACGGCCGGGCGACCGTCACGCAGCACGCATCCGTGCACCTGCGCGACCGACGCCGCAGCGAGGGGGACGTCGTCGAACGACGCGAACATCTCGTCGATGCGGTGTCCCAGATCCGCCTCGATGACGGCGCGGGCCTGTTCCGAGGGAAACGTGGGCACGTCGTCGAGCATCCGCAGGCAGGCGTCGGCGAGGGGCGCCGGGAACAGTCCGGGCGACGATGCGATCAGCTGGCCGAGTTTGACGAAGGTGGGACCGAGGTGCTCGAAGGCGTCGACGGTGCCGTTCGCCGCGGCCACCACGACGCTGCGTTCACGCGGGCGCACCGTCCACCGCAGCAGCGCCCACGTCACGAAGACGACGAGCGCGCCCACGACGACCGCGGCACGGCCCAGTTCGGCGAGCCCGAAACGTTCCAGCGGCGGCCGCTCGACGTGCAGCGCGCCGGGCGGGGGGCCACCGGAGAACGGTCCCACGGGCCCGTCGGGCCCCACCGGCCCTTCCTGTGCGCGGTCGTCCGTCTCCGGCGCATCCTCCCGGCGAGAGTTCTCCTGCAACGCCTGCCCCCAATCGGTGCTCCGCCGCGCCCACCGCGACGCAGCCGAGTGCAGGTTACCTGCCGGTCAGTTCTCGATCGAGCCCCGGAACGACGCTTCGGGCTGTTGCCTGTCGGTGCCTCCGACTACCCTCGGACGAGTAGTTGTCCATGCAGGCCACCGAACCGGACGGACCCATGACGGACCAACTCCTCGACGATGCCGCGGGCACCGCCGCAGACACAGAGTTCACGACCGCAGACACAGAGTTCATGACGCTCGCGGAGCCGTTCCGGCACGAGATCCTCGCGCACTGTTACCGCATGAGCGGATCCCTGCACGACGCCGAGGACCTCGTGCAGGAGACGTATCTGCGGGCCTGGCGCGGCTACGACGGATTCGACGGTCGCGCGTCGCTACGGACGTGGTTGCATCGCATCGCCACCAATGTGTGCCTCACCGCGCTCGACGGCCGCAAGCGCCGGCCCCTTCCCACCGGGCTGGGCGCGCCCGGCTCCGACCCCACCGCCGACCTCGTCGAACGCAAGGAGGTGCCGTGGCTCGAACCGTTGCCCGGCCCCTACACCGACGACGGCAGGGTCGACGACCCCACCGATCCCGCGACGATCGTCGCGTCCCGCGACTCGGTGCGGCTCGCGTTCGTCGCGGCCCTGCAGTTCCTGTCCGCGCGGCAACGCGCGGTACTGCTGTTGCGCGATGTGCTGCAGTGGCGCGCATCGGAGGTCGCCGCGGCACTGGGCACCACCGTCGCCGCGGTCAACAGCCTGCTGCAACGTGCCCGCGCGCAGATTCGCGATGCCGAACTCGCCGACGCCGAATTGAGCGAACCCGACACGTCGGAGACTCGCGCACTCGTCCAGAAGTGGGTGGACGGATTCGAGAAGTACGACATCGATTCGCTCGTCACGATGCTCACCGAGGACGCGATCTGGGAGATGCCGCCGTTCGACGGTTGGTACCGGGGACCGGCCGCGATCGTCTCGCTCATCAAGCACAATTGCCCGGCGAAGGGCCCCGGCGATCAGGTGCTGCTTCCGACGGTCGCGAACGGGCAGCCCGCCCTCGGCCTGTACATGCGCGGCGCCGACGGCGTGCACCGTCCGTTTCAGCTCCAGGTGCTCGACATCATCGACGGGAAGGTCACTCACGTGACCGTGTTCTTCGCCGACGACACCGTCGCGTTGTTCGAGCGGTTCGGGCTTCCGGAGGTACCGGAAGCCCGAACCTGACACCCCGAATCCGGCGCGCGGACTCATGCCTGGGTGGCGGTGGCACCCTCGGAGTTCCCTGCCTCGGAGTTCCCTGCCTCGGATTCCCACGCCTTCGTCGCGGCGGCGACGTCCATCCACATCACTTCCCACACGTGCCGGTCGAGGTCACGGAACGCGCGGCCGTGCGAGTACTCGCTCATCTCCGCGTTCGCCTTCCGCGCGCCCTCGGTGACCCATTCGCTGCCGCCGGCGGCGATCGCGGCGTCGACGAGTTCGTCGACGGCCTCGCGGCTGTCGGCGGACACACACAGCAGCGTCTCGCGGGCGCGGGTGGTGTCGCAGATGTCGTCGTTGATGAAGTCGCGGAAACGCGGCTTCTCCAACAGCATCACGTACGTCCGGTCGTTGATCTCGAGGCACGCGGTGTTCTCGTCGCAGAACGTCTCGTCGAAGGTGAATCCGAGCTTGTCGAAGAACGCGCGTGCCGCGGCGACGTTCTCGACGGCCATGTTGACGAACAGCATTCGGGACATGTCGGTCTCCCTGTGATCGGTGTACGGCTGTCACGGGATACAGACCGCCCGACCGCGCAGAACTCATCGCGGTCGGCGATCAGGTTCGTGCGAGCACCCACACCGGTCCGGTGATCAGCCAGATCACGGTGACGACACCGAGCATCGGGAACACCGACTCGAGTGCCGCGCTCTGCGTGTCGTCCGCGACGGTCGCGCCGAGCCCCAGGATCACCGCACCGCTGATTCCGGCGGCGATCAGCCACTGTCCGAAACTGCGGCACTCGTTCCGGAACGCCTCGGGGCCGTCCTTGGGCGCGGGAACGGGTTTCTCACCACCGGCGAACAGGTATGCGACGCGGCGGTCCGCCCAGCGGACGACGCTCGGCCCGAACGCGACACTCACCCCCAGATAGACGCCGGCGATCCGGTGGATGTGGCCGACCTCGCTCCCCCGGTGCAGGTCCATCGCCACCGCGACGAGCAGCACGATGTCGATCAACGGGATGAGTGCGAGCACCACGGCACCCGGTCTCGGCAGATGCAGCGGATAGCGGAGGAGGAGACCGAGCGCGAGGGCGATCCAGAAACCGATCTCGCTCGCGATGATGAACGCGGTGATGTGGGTGTCGAACATGCTTCGAGGGTGGCCCGGCGACGATCGTCGGCGCGTCCGCCGTACGGGTGGCGCGGCGTCATCACTTCGGACGACGTCCGGCGTCGGAACCGGCCCCCTGTGGTCGAATGGCGTCTGTGCTCGACCGTTGCGCCCCGTTCCTGATCGCGCTCGCGTACTTCGCGTGCGGGATCGTGTTGTACTCCCTGGACCTGGCGCAACTGGTCTACGACGACGACATCGGTCCGTCCACGCGGGTGCGGGTGCTCGTCCTCGCCGCGACGTGCCTGCCGATCCTGTTGCGCCGCTCGCACCCCCTGCTCGGTCTGGCGCTGGCGTCCGTTCCCGTCGCCGTCGACGCGGCACTGGGAGTGTCGCTGCCGGTGTGGCTCGCATACGGCGACCTGCTGTTCGCCGCGACCCTGTACGGCAGTGCCCGACTGAGCGTCGTGCTCGAACGCGCACCGATCGTGCCGGTCCTGCTGCTCGCTGTCGGTATCGGCGTCGCCCTGGACGATCTGCGGGTCGGGGTGTTCGTCGCCGCGATGGGCGCGTTGCTGGTGATGCTGCCGATCTGGTGGGGCCGGTCGGTTCGGACGCATCGCGAAGCGGCCGACACCGAACGCGCCAAGGCCCGCGCACTCGCGCGTGTCGCCGAGCTCGATCGCGCATCGGCGGTCACCGCCGAACGGCAACGTCTCGCACGGGATCTGCACGACATCGTCGCCGGGCACCTGTCGGCCATCGCGATCCAGAGCGAAGCAGCGTTGCGGCTCGGCGACAGCAACCCGGAAAAAGCCGTGACCGTCCTCGAATCGGTGCGGTCGAACAGTGTGGAGGCGTTGCGGGAGATGCAGACGATGGTGGCGTTGCTGCGCAGCGACGGCGGTGATCGAACCGACGACGACGCCGCGACCGCGGGGCGCCTCGCCAACCTGTCGGTGCTCGTCGCCTCCGCCGAGGCGAGCGGCACACCCGTCACGGTGGACACCGTCGACCTGCCCGGAATGGACGCGGACGTCGACGTCACCGCGTACCGCATCATCCAGGAATCCCTGACGAACGCCACGAAACACGCACCGGGGCAGGCCGTCCACATCGCGCTGCGGGTCGACGGCCGGGAACTGACGATCTCGGTGACGAACCCGCTCGGCGCCGACACCCCCACCGACGACGCGGTGGGGCACGGCCTGCACAACATCTTCGACCGAGCCGCCGTCGTCGGTGGCCGGGCCCGCTCCGCCGCGACGGACGGGCTGTGGCGGACGGAAGCCCACCTTCCGATCAGGAACGGAACCGGAGACCCCTCGTGACCATCACCGTGTTGCTCGCCGACGATCACGCCGCCATCCGCAGCGGCCTGCGCATGATCCTCGAATCCGATCCCGACATCGAGGTGGTCGGCGAGGCCGCCGACGGCGCCGTCGCCGTCGCTCAGGTCCGCGCACTGAAACCCGACGTGGTGCTCATGGACATCCGTATGCCCCACACCGACGGGATCGCCGCGACCCGCGCGATCGTCGCGGAGACCGGCAGCCGCGTACTGGTCCTCACCAGTTTCGAGATCGACGAGTACGTCTTCGGGAGCCTGCGGGCCGGCGCCGGCGGGTATCTGCTGAAGACCGCCTCGGCCGACGATCTGCTGCGCGCGGTGCGCTCGGTCCACGCCGGTGACGGGGTGCTCGCCCCGGAGGTGACCCGCACCGTCATCGGCACCTTCGCGACGGAACCGGACCGCCCACCGGCCACGCCGGTGCCGGGGCTGGACACGCTCACCGGCCGGGAACGCGAGGTGTTCGACTGCATCGGGGAGGGGCTGTCGAACCGGCAGATCGCGACGCGACTCGGGGTGGGTGAGACGACCGTGAAGACGCACGTCGCTCGGGTCCTGCACAAACTGGGCCTGCAGTCGCGGATCCAGGCCGCCATTCTGGCGCACGAGGCGCGGTGATAGGCATAGTCCATGAGGACCGAGATCACCCGCCCGCTCGACCGCCCGTCCCTGTTCACCGGCGTCGGCGTCGACGTCACCGGCAACGGCACGATCACCGTCACCCAGCCGGTGGGGCCCCGGTTCTACGACCACCGCGGTCGCACCACCATCGGGTCGATGGGTGTGCTCACCGACATCGCGGTCGGCTATCCCGCCGGACTCGCCCGCCAACTCGCCACCGGAATCCACACGCAGGGCGTGCTCGCGCAGCTCAGCGCCTCCACCGCGGACACCTTCCCGCAGACCGGTTCGGTGTCGGGTACGGCCCGCAGCCTCCACTTCGACGACGCGGTCGGGTTGTCCGCCGCCGAGATCCGCGACGACGACGGCCGACTCGTCCTGCACCTGACCGGGCGATCGATGGTCGTGGGCCGCGTGCCCGTCGACGCCGCGACCGCGCAGCCCGCGGAGCAACGGTCCGTGCCCGAGCCCGAAGCGTGGGCCGACTCCGACCTGCTCGCGTCGAGATCGGGTCTCGACATCGTCGCGGGGATCGCCGACGGCTCGATCCCGCGGGGTCCGCTCGCCGGGGTCCTCGGTATGCGGGTGGACGCGGCCGCACGCGGCACGATCGAGGGTGCGCTCGCGCCCGCCGAGTGGACGGCCAATCCGATCGGGTCGATCCAGGGCGGGGTGCTCGTGTCGATCGTCGACGTCGCCTCGTCGCTCGCCGCGCAGACCCTCACCGCGCCGGGTCAGGAGTACCGGACGCTGCAGTTGACCGTCGACTACCTGCGGTCCCCCGCCGTTCCGGGCCCGGACGTGCTGGTCCGTTCGAAGGTCACCCGGGCGGGCCGTCGCCTGGCGTCGGTGGACACCGCGCTCACCGCGGCCGACGGCACCGTGTTCGTGCGGGCATCGACGAGCGTGCAGCTGATGGCCGCTGCGTGAGCTGACATCCACTGCGTGACGGGGTGCCGCGGATCAGATCCGTCGCGCCACCGACACCGCTGCCGCACCGAGCCGCGGGAACCGGCCGTCGGAGATCGTGGTGTACACGTTTCCTAGACGGTTGGTGACGAATGCGATGGACAGACCCGTCTCCGGGTCGCCGAACGCTCCGGACCCACCGAACCCGTAGTGCCCTACCGACGCGGTGGGCTGCCGGCGCATCGCGACCCAGCCCGGGTGGTAGCCGAGTCGCCAGTTCGCCCGGATCCCGATCACGTAGTCGTGACTGCGCGTCTGCACCTCGAGCAACTGACGGACGGTGTCCTCGGACAGCAACTGCACGTCTCCGATGCGGCCGCGGCCGGCGAGCGCCGCGTACATGCGGGCGAGCGCGCGGGCGGTGAACACCCCGTTCCAGCCGGGCATCACCGCGTCGTGCGCCTGCGGGCTGCGCATCACCTCGTCGAATCCCTCGGCCATGCCCGCCTCGGCGAGACCACGCACACCCGGCAGCCGCGACAGCACACTGCTCGCGGCGTCCCACGGCGCGGGCAGGAAGTTGACCTTCGGGAACACCCGGGCGATGCGATGCCGCTGATCGACGGGAACCCGATACCAGAACTCGTCCTCGCCGAGGGGTTCGGCGATCTCGGTGCGGACGAGTTCCTCGAACGGAGTGCCCGTCACACGTGACGCGACCTCGGCGACGAGGTTTCCGTACGTGACGGCGTGGTAGCCGGGCCCGCGGAAGCGGCGGGGGTCGGGGGTGGCGGCGGCGAGCGCGGTCGCCACCTTCTGGGCGTCGAGCAATCCGAACCGGCCCGGGACGAGCCCCCGCGCCCGGTGCAGTCCCGCGCGGTGCGACATGAGGTGCCGCACGGTGATCCCGCCCTTCCCGGCGGCCGCGAACTCGGGCCAGTATTCGGCGACGGGCCGGTCGTAGGAGACGAGCCCGCGGTCGGCGAGGCGATGCAGCACCGTGCTGGCGACGCCCTTGCCGGTGGAGAACGACAGGGCGACCGTGTCGCGGGTCCAGTGGCGGTCCTTCGCGGCCCAGCCCGCCCAGATGTCGAGGACGGGCTCGCCGTGCAGATACGCGGCGAGAGCTCCGCCGCCCTGGCTCGGCTTGTGGAACATGCGGAAGAACTGGTCGGCGACAGGAAGGAATGCGGGGTCGACGAGCATCCGTGTGCGCCCGTCGTCCTCGACCCCCATCGTGTCGTCGTCGCTTGCCGTCACGTCGTGATGCCTCCGTACCCGAGATTCCTCACAATCCGCCCCGATGGTAGGTGCGGGGTCGGTGTTCCGTGGGAGTTCGCCACGCGAGGGCATCATCGGGCGTTTCGGTGTAAGGATGGAACGCATGACCACCTCGCACCGACCGGAGCTCCGATCCGGAATCGATCTCACCCACGTCGACGAGGCCACGCGAGCCCAGGACGACCTGTTCGAGCACGTCAACGGTCGTTGGCTCGCCGAACACGAGATCCCGGCCGATCGCGCGCTCGACGGCGCGTTCCGCACCCTCGCCGACAAGGCCGAGGTCGACGTGCGCACCCTCATCGAGGAGGCCTCGGCATCGGGAGCGGCCGACGGCACCGACGCCCGCAAGATCGGTGATCTGTTCGCGAGCTTCACCGACACGGACACCGTCGAGGCGGCGGGACTGACACCGATCGCCGACGAACTCGGCGCGATCGCGGACGCCGCCGACCGCGGCGAGCTGGCCGCGGTCCTCGGCCGGTTGCAGCGCGTGGGCGTGCCGGGGGCGCTGGCCCACTATGTCGACACGGATTCGAAGAATTCACAGCGGTACCTGATGCACCTGGCGCAGGGTGGGCTCGGTCTTCCCGACGAGTCGTACTACCGGGAGGACGGCCATGCCGAGATCCGCGGCAAGTACGTCGCGCACATGGGCCGCATGTTCGCTCTCGCCGGGCTCGACCACGATCCGCAGCGTGTGCTGGCGCTCGAGACGAAACTGGCCGCCGGACACTGGGATGTCGTCAAGCGTCGCGACGCCGACCTGACCTACAACCTGGTCACCTTCGACGCCCTGGTCGCCGACCACGCCGGGTTCGACTGGTCGGGCTGGGTCACCGCGGCCGGTGCCGCCGTCGACCAGTGGGCCGAGGTCGTGGTGCGGCAACCGAGTTTCGTCGACACGTTCACCGCGTTGTGGACCCGGGAATCCCTCGACGACTGGAAGGCCTGGGCGGCGTGGCGGGTGCTGCGGGCCCGCGCGCCCTATCTGACCGAGGCGGTCGTCGAGGAGAACTTCGACTTCTACGGCCGCACCCTCACCGGTGCGCAGGAGATCCGGGAACGCTGGAAGCGCGGCGTGTCGCTCGTGGAGGATCTGCTGGGCGAAGCCGTCGGGAAACTGTATGTGGAAAGGCATTTCCCCGCGGAGGCGAAGGTCCGCATGCAGGTGCTCGTCGACAATCTCATCGAGGCGTATCGGCGGAGCATCACGAACCTGGAGTGGATGAGCCCGCAGACCAGGGCGGCCGCGCTGCGCAAACTCGACAGGTTCACCCCGAAGGTGGGGTATCCCGACAAGTGGCGGGACTATTCGGCGGTGACGGTGACCCGTGACGACCTCGTCGGCAACTATCGCAGCGGGTACGCGGCCGAGTACGACCGGGAGCTGGCGAAGCTCGGTGGCCCCGTCGACCGCGACGAATGGTTCATGACTCCGCAGACGGTCAACGCCTACTACAACCCGGGGATGAACGAGATCGTGTTCCCCGCAGCGATTCTGCAGCCGCCGTTCTTCGACCTGCACGCGGACGACGCCGCGAACTACGGCGGGATCGGTGCGGTGATCGGACACGAGATCGGGCACGGTTTCGACGACCAGGGTGCGAAGTACGACGGTGACGGCAATCTCGAGAACTGGTGGACGGATTCGGATCGCACCGAATTCGGCAAGCGCACGACCGCACTGATCGCCCAGTACGACGGATTCGAACCGAAGGCCCTTCCCGGTCACCGCGTCAACGGCAGCTTCACGATCGGTGAGAACATCGGCGATCTCGGTGGACTGTCGATCGCGTTGACCGCGTACGAGATCGCGCTCGGCGGCGAGGAGGCTCCGGTCCTCGACGGCCTGACGGGGCTGCAGCGCGTGTTCTTCGGGTGGGCGCAGGTGTGGCGCACGAAGGTTCGCGACGAGGAGGCGCTACGACGCCTGACGGTCGATCCGCATTCGCCGCCGGAGTTCCGGTGCAACGGGGTGATCCGCAACATCGACGCGTTCTACGACGCGTTCGACGTCACCGCGGACGACGCCCTGTACCTCGCACCCGAGGAGCGCGTCAAGATCTGGTGACCCGTGCGCACTTCTGGTAGTTCCCACTACCAGAAGTGCGCACGGGTGGGGGTGCGTCAGGAGCGGTGTGCGCCCGGGATCGGGATGCCCCGCGAGGCGAGCCACGGCGCCGGATCGATCTTGGTGCCGTCGGCGAGGTGCACCTCGTAGTGCAGGTGCGGTCCGGTCGACTGGCCGCGATTGCCCATGGTGGCGATCTGCTCGCCGGCAGCGACCTGCTGGCCGACGAACACACTGAACTGGTCGACGTGTCCGTAGACGCCGACGGTGCCGTCGTCCTGCTGGACGCGCACCCACAGACCGAAGCCCGACGCCGGTCCGGCCTCGATGACGGTGCCGTTCGTGACGGCGAGGATCGGGGTACCGATCGCGTTGGCGATGTCGATTCCGAAGTGGTGCGTGCCCCAGCGGGCACCGTAGCCGGACGTGAAGACCCCCGCGGCGGGGAACACCGACGCGGGACGGCGGGCCGCTTCCTCACGGGCCGCCTGCTCGGCTTCCTCGTGGGCGATCCGCTCGGCCTCGGCGGCTGCCGCCGCAGCCTGTTCGGCGAGGCGCTGCTGCTCCCGTTCGGTGGCGCGGCGCAGTTTCTCCGCGTAGTCCGAGACGTCCATCCCCGGGATGGTCAGCACCTGCGGTGCCGTCGACAGCGCTTCGTCCGCGCCCGTCCACGACAGGCCCGCGGTGGCGCGCTCCCCGGTGGCGTGCGCGACCGTCGTTCCCGCAACGGTCACCGCCCCGGCGACGAGGACGACGGAGGCCCACTTGCCCAACCGGGCCGCGGACGGACGCCGACGTTCGGCTGCGTTCTGCTCGATGTTCCGGGATGTGGAAGACAAATTCGATTCCTTGCCTGCTCGGCCCTCTCGGCCCGTACGACCCAGTCGATAACGAAAGGATCACGATTTCGTTACAGACTACGTCTACCGCAGGCAACGGCGGCGTGTCGAATTGACACATTCTGATCAAGCATTCCTGAAACGCCCGAAATTCCGCCTCGTGAGTCACATGAGCACCGCAAGCCCGCACCAGCTCCGCGGTGGCACAGCGAAACGGTGACCGAGGTCACCCACCGAGGTCCTCATGCGCGATTCATCACCTCGACGACCTTCCCGACGACGCGCGCACCCCGATGCGCCTCATGCACTCGCCGGTCACGACCCTCCCCGCCGAAGTCCGGAAACAACCCCGCACCCCCGACCGCGGTGGCGCCCGGGCCGATCTCATCCACGGCCCCGCCATGATCGACCACATCGGATCCCGTTCCCGTTGTAGCCGATCACAGGTCCGATATGTACGAAATACGGCGGCGGCGAGCCGGTTCTGGAGCGTGGTTGGATGATCATGAAGAGCGGTGTACGCGCGCGTCGGACGCGGCGCGAGCGGGCCTGCCGGGCAGCGCCGTTCTTCGTCAGCAGCCCACCCCGTGCCCCTGAGAGGACCAGGATGACCGAACTCGAGTCGAAGAACTTCTTCACGGACCCCGACCTCGTCGAGGATCCGAATCCCTACTACGACGCGATGCGCGAGGGATGCCCCGTCAAGCGGGAACCGCATCACAACGTCATGATGGTCACCGGATACGAAGAGGCCGTCCAGGTCCTCAGCGACGAGAAGGTCTTCTCGTCGTGCATCTCGGTGACCGGCCCCTTCTCGGGCTTCCCCATCCCGGACGACAGCGACGACCTCACCGATCTGATCGAAGAGCATCGGCCGTCGCTTCCGATGCACGACCAGCTCCCCACGATGGACCCCCCGCAGCACTCGGACCATCGCGCGCTGTTGATGCGCCTGATCACCCCCAAGCGCCTCAAGGAAAACGAGGAGTTCATCCACCGCCTCGCCGACAAGCTCCTCGACAACGTCCTCGCCAAGGGTGAAGGCGACTACATCACCGAATTCGCCGGCCCCTTCGCGATGCTCGTCATCGCCGACCTCCTCGGTGTTCCGGAGAGCGACCACGCGGAGTTCATCGCCGGACTGAACCTGGCGACGGAGGGCGGCTTCTCGCTCGGCAGCACCGAGGGCGAGGCACTGAAACTCAACCCCCTCGAGTTCCTCTACAAGAAGTTCGGCGAGTACATCGAGGAGCGGCGCGCGAACCCCACCGACGACGTCCTGACCGGGCTCGCAACCGCGACCTTCCCGGACGGCACGTTGCCCCCGGTCGACGACGTCCTCCGCATCGCCGCGAACGTGTTCTCCGCGGGTCAGGAGACCACGGTGCGACTGCTGAGTTCCGCACTCCGGATCATCGCCGAGCGACCCGAGATCCAGCAGACCCTCCGCGACGATCCGGAGAAGATCACCAACTTCATCGAAGAGACGCTGCGCATGGAGAGCCCGATCAAGGGCGACTTCCGGCTCGCCAAGGTGCCGACCGAGGTCGGCGGCGTCGACATCCCGGCCGGAACGATCATGATGCTCGTCAACGGCGCCGCCAATCGCGACCCCCGGCAGTTCTCCGACCCGGCCGATTTCGAACTCGATCGACGCAACGCGCGTACGCACATCGCGTTCGGCCGAGGCGTGCACTCGTGCCCCGGCGCACCGCTCGCCCGCACGGAGGCACGCGTGGGCATCCAGCGACTCCTCGAGCGGACCACCGACATCACGATCTCGGAGAAGGTGCACGGCCCGGAGGGCGATCGGAAGTTCGCCTACCTGCCGACGTTCATCCTCCGCGGTCTGATGAACCTCGGCCTGGAGTACACCGTCGCAGAAGGCGCCGACAAGTGAAGGTCCGTGTCGACGATGACGCGTGCCGTGGCCATGGCGTCTGCCTCGCAACGTGTCCCGAAGTCTTCGATCTCAGCGACGGCGGCTACGCCGTCGTGACCGTCGACGAGGTTCCCACCGAGCACGCGGACGCGGTGCGCGATGCCGCGTCCAACTGTCCGGAGCGCGCGATCATCTTCGCGTAGTCGTCGAACACCCACCGCCCGCCTCGCGGTCGCCGTGGAGCGGGTGGTGGCACCTCACCTCACCTCGAATTCGCATCCCCCTCACCGGAATCGAACTCGAAGAGCATTCCTCTTCGCCTCCCGTCGCAGGAGTCGACCTTCCTGCGAGAACATCGTTCCCTGTGAGGGAAAGTAATCATCTCGTTCGCGGCAATCAGCAGGCGGGGCGCGGCACGGAAGGCGAAATTTCTCCGGTACAGTGCAGCTATGTTCGCTCCACGCAGCACAGGGCAGACCCCGCGGTGACCGGCTCCAGCGAAGAGCCGGCCTGGAAGCAGCGCGCCGTCGAGCGGTCCATCCGGACCGCCAAACTGCGTGCCGAACAACGCGTGCAGCGCTTCCTCGACGCCGCCCAGGCGATCATCACCGAGAAGGGCAGCACCGACTTCACGGTACAAGAGGTGGTGGACCGCTCGAAGCAGTCGCTGCGCAGCTTCTACCTGCAGTTCGACGGCAAGCACGAACTTCTGCTGGCCCTGTTCGAAGACGCTCTCGGCCGCTCGGCCGATCAGATCCGCGCGGCCGCAGCGGGCCAGGACGACCCGTTCGATCAGCTCCGCGTCGCAGTGGAGTTGTTGTTCGAGTCGTCGCGACCGGATCCCGCGGCGCAGCGCCCCTTGTTCACGGACTTCACGCCGCAACTGCTGCTCACCCACCCGACCGAGGTGAAGGTCGCGCACGCACCGATGCTCGCGCTGTTCACGGAGTTGATGGAGAAGGTCGCGGCGGCCGGCGGCCTGCGCGACGACGTCGATCCACGCCACGCAGCCGCGATGACCATGCAGACCGTGATGTTCATCGCGCAGTCCAGCGGCGACGACCTCACGGCAGGGCCCATCACGTCCGACGAGGTCTGGACGTTCTGCTCCCGCGGTTTCGCCGGGAGGTGACGACGCCGTTCTGAGCGAACGGCACCCTCGCTGCGTTCGATCGAGCGACGGTACCGTTCGCTCGACCACGCGCTGGAACCGGCACCGTCGACGACTTCGATGAGAATATCACTCTCTCATCACGAGAGTTTTACTTCATCCGGGGTGCGACCGAGCTGCGGAACGCCCTCCTGACCAATCTCGACCCACCCCGGAGATTCCCGCGCGGCTCGGTGTCGACGCACGCGTCAGCTGTGGCGGTCGTCCTTCTTCGCTTGACGACGTGCGCCCGCAGCGCTCGTCGAGGCTTCGTACTTCATCCGTCCGGGTGACTCCCGGGTCCGATCCACCCGGTCCACACCCGGCGACGACACCGCGCCGCTACCCGGCACAGCAGCGCCGGGTACGAAGCTGTCGCGGCGTGCACGCGCCAGCCGCTCCTGTTTGAGCGATTCTGCGGATGCACGCGCCACGGCACCGAGTTGCCGGCTCACCCGGGCCAGCGCATTCTCGAACACCTCCGCTTTGGCGGCGTTGCGCACGTTGGCATTCTTGCCCGCAGCCCGCGACTTCTTCTTCCCGACCTTCTCGGCGCCCGCCCGCCGATAGAGCTTGACGTACTTGTTGCGGGCACGTCTGACCCGAGCGTGGAGGAGGAGCAGCTCATCTTCGTCGAGCTCCGCCATCTGCTGTTTCTTCGTTTCCCGCACCAGTAGGAATTCGTCCTCGGACAGCGACTTCTCGAGCTTGCCCATTCCGGATCCGATCGTCGGTGGATGAAGCTTCGGTGAACGGATGGTAGCGCTCTCCGCGGGCCGACACCGCCGATCGAAGCGATGACTCACCCTGTGACCGCAGCCGGATCTCGACCGTGTTCTCCCAGCCCGGGCGCAGTACCGTACACCGGCTCGTAGCCTGCGATCCGACAGGGCTCGCGACCAGCCGGATTACGGTAGCGAATGTATCGTCTGCTCGATCGAGTCGAGCAGACGATACATTCGCTCACTCCGCCGGAGGCGGACTCACTCCGCCGGAGGCGGACTCACTCAGGCCGGAGGCGGACTCACTCAGGCCGGAGGCGGGCTCACTCAGCGGACGCGGCGACGTGCCCGGGCGGCGCGCCGTTCCTCCTCCGTCGTGCCACCCCAGATTCCGTACCGCTCACCGGATTCGAGCGCATACCGCAGGCACTCGCGACGGACCGGGCAGCCTTCGCAGATCCGCTTGGCGGCTGTAACACGGCCTTCCCGTGCCTCGCCCCGTTCGTTGTCGGGGTGGAAGAAGAGCGAGCCGTCGATGTCGCGACACGACGCGTTCATCTGCCACTCCCACTCCTCGGTGACCGGTGGTGGGAGTTTGAGCAGTTTCAACGCGGGCATCAGCGATCTCCCTTCGACATCTCCCGATAGACGCGGACGAGGTGGTCGGTCGACGAATCGCCGGTGGCCGGGTCCGTGTCGGCGGCCAGGACAGGAGTCAGCGCGGTCGCCTGTGCCTTGCCCAGTTCGACTCCCCACTGGTCGAACGAATCGATGCCCCACACCACACCCTGCACGAACACCTGGTGCTCGTAGAGCGCCACCAGCTGGCCGAGTGTCGACGGCGTGAGGCGCCGTGCCAGGATCGTCGTCGACGGACGGTTGCCGGGCATCACCTTGTGCGGTACCAGAGCTTCGGCGACGCCCTCGGCGCGCACCTGCTCCGCGGTTCGCCCGAAGGCGAGAACCTTGGATTGCGCCAACATGTTCGCGACCAGCACCTGCTGCATCGATCCGTCGCCGGCGGGCAGATCGTCGAGTGCCTGCGCGAACCCGATGAAGTCTGCGGGGATCAGGTGGGTGCCCTGGTGGAGCAGCTGCATGAACGCGTGCTGCCCGTTGGTTCCCGGCTCGCCCCAGAAGATCTCGCCCGTCGGGTACGACACGGCACTACCGTCCACGCGGACGGACTTCCCGTTGGATTCCATCGTCAGCTGCTGAAGATAGGCCGGGAACCGCACCAGGTCGTTGCTGTACGGCAGCACGACGCGCGACTGGGCGCCGAGGAAACTCGTGTACCACACGCCCAGCAGGCCGAGCAGGACCGGAACGTTGGACTCGAGCGGCGCGGTGCGGAAATGGGTGTCCATCGCGTGGAACCCGGACAGCAGTTCGGCGAACCGCTCGGGACCGATCGCGCACATCACCGACAGTCCGATCGCGGAATCCACCGAGTAGCGCCCACCGACCCATTCCCAGAACCCGAACATGTGCTGCGGGTCGATGCCGAATTCGGCGACCTTGTCCGCCGCGGTGGACACCGCCACGAAGTGCGACGACACCGCGTCCTCGCCGAGCGCCGCGACCAGCCACTTCCGTGCCGCCCGCGCGTTCGACAGGGTCTCGAGCGTGGTGAACGTCTTGGACGCCACGACGAACAACGTCGATGCCGGATCCAGCCCGGTGAGCGCCGCCGTCAGATCCGCAGGGTCGACGTTGGAGACGAACCGCACCTGCGGTCCGTCGATGTAGTGCCGCAGTGCGCGTGCGACCATGACGGGGCCGAGGTCGGAGCCACCGATCCCGATGTTGACGACCGTCGAGATCGGCTCCCCCGTCGCGCCACGCCACTGTCCCGACCGCACCCGATCGCTGAACCGGGCCATCGCGTCGAGGACTGCGTGCACGTCCGCGACGACGTCCTGTCCGTCGACCACCAGTCGCGTGCCCGCCGGCAGCCGCAGCGCGGTGTGCAGCACCGCGCGGTCCTCGGTGACGTTGATGTGCTCACCGGCGAACATCCGGTCGCGCTGCTGTTCGACCCCGGCTGCACGAGCCAGGTCGAACAGCAGTTGCAGCGTGTCCTCGGTGATCCGGTGCTTGCTGTAGTCGACCGTCAGATCCGCCGCCGGTGCACACCAGCGCGCCCCCCGCCCGGGATCCGCTTCGAACAACCCCCGCAGATGCATCGACTCCACCTCGCCACGATGAGCCTCGAGGGCCCGCCACTGCGCGGTGGTTGCGATGTCCATCGATTCGGGCATGTCGTTCTCCTCTAGGCCAGGGCACGCAGGCGCGGAGCCAGGTCGCGTTCGAAGAGCTCGAGGAAACGCTTCTGGTCGTGGCCGGGCGCGTGGAAGACGAGATGGTTCAGCCCGGCGTCGACGTAGGCGCGGACCTTCTCCACGGCCTCGTCGGGATCGGACGCGACGATCCACCGCTTGGCGACCTGCTCGATCGGCAGGGCGTCGGCTGCGGCCTCCATCTCGATGGGGTCCTCGATCGAGTGCTTCTGTTCCGGCGTGAGCGACAGCGGCGCCCAGAACCGGGTGTTCTCGAGGGCCTTGTCCGGATCGGTGTCGTACGAGATCTTGATCTCGATCATCCTGTCGATCTGTTCGACGTCGCGTTCCGCCTTCGCCGCCCCCTCCGCGACCGCGGGCATGAGTTTCTCGGTGTAGAGATCCATGCCCTTGCCGGAGGTGCAGATGAAGCCGTCTCCGGCGCGACCGGCGTATCGCGCGACCACGGGACCGCCGGCCGCGATGTACACGGGGATACCCCCGTCCGGTACGTCGTAGATCGATGCACCCCTGGTGCGGTAGTACTCGCCGTCGAAATCGACGCGATCACCGGACCACAGGGCGCGCATGAGGCGCACGGACTCGCGAAGACGGGCGAATCGTTCCTTGAATTCGGGCCACTGGCCCTCGAATCCGGTGGCGATCTCGTTGAGGGCCTCACCGGTGCCCACACCGAGCATCACCCGCCCCGGATAGAGGCAGCCCATCGTCGCGAAGGCCTGCGCGATCACGGCGGGGTTGTATCGGAAGGTCGGGGTGAGCACGGATGTGCCGAGCTGCAGTCGCTCGGTGCGCTCCCCGACCGCGGTCATCCATGCGAGAGAGAAGGGGGCGTGCCCGCCGTTGTGCCGCCACGGCTGGAAATGGTCCGACACCGTCGCCGAATCCATTCCGTGTTCTTCGGCCAGCACCCCCAGTTCGACGAGTTCTCGCGGACCGAACTGCTCGGCCGACGCCTTGTACCCCAACTTGACCATTGTGTGACCTCCGAACGCCGGGATGGATCTGGTCCGCCGAGGATCCGGGACCGGCCGCGACCTCGACACCTTCAATTTTGGCAGTAATTCCGAGCCTGCACGCGAGATCGTGCCGACACTGCACGAAATCATGCACGAATTCGCGCGAATGTGTCAACAACCACGCAATCGTGTCGCGTGTGTGCGCTATTGTCAGGCAGCACACCGATCCCCGACACCGATCCGAGGAGCAATCGTGTCCGCGAGCGCACGGCGACGTGAGATCTTCCATCGGGTACTCGCCGATGGCTACGTCGACGCGAAGACCCTCTCCACCGCGCTCGGCGTCGACAGTTCGACCATCCGGCGCGACCTCGACGCACTCGCGCGCGAAGGCAAGGTCGAACGCACCCACGGAGGCGCCAAGGCCGTCGACGGCGTTTCCTTCGAAGTCCCCTACGTCCTGAAGAAGGACGTCCGACGGGCCGAGAAGACCGCGATCGCCGAGAGCGCCGCGGCACTCGTCGCCGACGGCGACAGCGTCGTGCTCGACAGCGGATCCACGACCTACGAGGTGGCCGTCGCGCTGCGACACCGCTCGTCGCTCACCGTACTGACCAACGATCTGCGAATCGCGAAGTTCGTGGCCACGTTCCCGGATGTGCGACTGCTCGTCTCGGGAGGCGAACTGCTCGGCTCCGTCTACACCCTCATCGGCGACCACGCAGTGGCCTTCATGTCGCAGTACTCTGCCCGGTGGGCGTTCCTCGGTGCCGACGCGATCGATCCCACCGCCGGCATCACCAACACGAACACCCTCGAGGTCCCCGTCAAACGCGCCCTCATCGCCGCCGCGGCCAGCACCGTGGTGGTCGCGGATCACTCGAAGTTCGGGCATCGCACACTGGCCCGCATCGCCACGATCGACGAGGTGGACCGGATCATCACCGATTCCGGCCTGCCCGAGGACCTCCGCGCCGGCTACCACGGCAAGCTCGTCGTCACCGAGGTCCCGAACGGATCATGATCCGATTCGCTCACCGGTGTCGGCCGAGAAGAAGTACACCTCACCGGATTTCGGGAGCAGTCGGAGCTCCGAATCCGAGGTGATCCCGCCGCGACGATCCGTGCGCACCACGATCCGGCCCATCGACAACTCCTCCGACGGATCGGCCGGCACCGCGTGCACGAACGACTCCGCTCCCAGTTCCTCGACGAGCACCGAGCGGACCGTCCACGCATCGGTCCGCCACGCACCGACTATGGTCCACGACTCGGGACGAACCCCCACGACGACCTGCTCCGCGCGAATCGACCTGGGCACCGGAATCCTCGACTCCCCCAGAACCACCGCGCCGTCCCGAACCGGCGCCGGGATCAGGTTCATCCCCGGCGAACCCACGAATCCCGCAACGAAGGTGTTGACCGGATCGTCGTACAACTGCCGGGGCGACGCGACCTGCTGCAGCCGCCCGCCGTCGAGCACCGCGACCCGGTCCCCCATCGTCATCGCCTCGACCTGGTCGTGCGTGACGTACACCGTCGTCGTCCCCAGACGACGCTGCAGATCGGCGATCTGAGCGCGTGTGCTCACCCTCAGCTTCGCGTCGAGGTTCGACAACGGTTCGTCCATGCAGAACACGGCGGGGTTCCGAACAATAGCCCGTCCCATGGCAACTCGCTGTCGCTGACCCCCCGACAACTTGCCGGGTCTGCGGTCCAGTAGTGGTTCGAGTTCCAGCATCCGCGCGGCCTCGAGCACCCGCCGCGTCCGCTCGGGTTTCCTCATTCCCGCGTTCTGCAACGCGAACCCCATGTTCTGCGCGACCGTCATGTTGGGGTAGAGGGCGTAGTTCTGGAACACCATCGCGACGTCCCGTTCCTTCGGAGGCAACCCGGTGACGTCCCGCCCGCCGATCTCGATACGACCGGAATCGGCCGCCTCGAGACCGGCGAGCATCCGCAGGCTCGTCGACTTCCCGCACCCGGACGGTCCGACCAGAACGAGGAACTCTCCGTCGTCGATCTCGAGGTCGAGTCCGTCCACCGCCGAGCGATCCGCACCCGGATAGCGGTGGGTGACGTTCCGAAAACCGATCCGGGCCACGAACAGTCCTTTCGAAAGGTGATGTACTGCGCTACTTCAGATTCGGGGTGATCTGACGATCGATGATCTGCTGGAGTCGGCTCTGCACGTCGGCGAACGTCGTCTCGACGTCGGCGTTCTGCAACGCGACCTTCTCCAGCCCGGTACCGATCACCTGGTCACCGCCGGGTACGAACACACGCGCGTAGTCCTGGGATCGAGTGCGGGCGAGTTGATCGACCGCGGTCCGGGCGTTCGGATTCGCATCGAGGAACGCCTTCATGTCCGGGTTGTCGACGGCCGACTTGCGCACCGGCATGTACCCGGTGTTCTGCGAGAAGTGGGCGGTGTTGTCGGCATTGGTCACGAACTCGACGAACGCCAACGCATTCGCCTTGCGTTCGTCGGAGATACCCGACGGAATCGCCAGTCCTGCACCACCCGTCGGACATCCCGGAACGCCCTCGGCTGCCGGGAGGAAGGCGGTCCCGAAATCGAACGACGCATTCGTGGTGATGCCGGACAGATCGCCGGTGGACGCGATGGTCGAGGCGAGGAGGCCCGCGGAGAAGTCGTTGGCGATGTCGTTGGACACCGCGGCGTACTTCTTCGTGTGGATCATGTCGCGGAGGAACTGCCCCGCCTCGATCGTCTTCGCATCGGTGAACTTCAGGTCCCACCGGTCCGAGTACGCACCACCGAACGTCCAGATCGGTCCCTCGAACGTCCACCCCAGGTAGTCCGCGGCATTCCCCCATCCGTGAGCGAGGTGCCCGGACCCGACGACCTCCTGGATCCGCGGACCCCACTCGTCGAACTCCTGCCAGGATTCGGGGCCCCGGTCCGGGAGCCCCGCCGCAGTCCACACGTCCTTGTTGTAGTAGAACAACGGTGTCGACCGCGCGTACGGCAACGCGTAGTGACCGCCGTCGTGCAGATAGTCGGCGAGGAGCGAGTCGACGTAGTCGCCGGTGTCGACACCGTGCGCGGTGAACAACTCGTCGAGGGGTGTGATGGCACCCGCCATCGCGTAGTTGAACCACCACACATCCGACAACACCACGACGTCGGGAAGTGCCCCGCCACTCAGTGCGGCGTTGAACTTCTGCGCCACCTCCTCGTAGTTCTTCCCGCCGTCCACGAGTTGCACCGTCAGGTCGGGCCGTACCTCTCCGAACCGTCGGATGAGTTCCTTCTCGACGTCGATCGACCTGCCCGGATGATTCGACCAGAAGGTGACGGTGCTCGCGTCCTCCGACGCACTCGAGCTCCCTGCCGCGGAACCGGCATCACCGCCGGTTCCCGCGCATGCCGTGAGCGCGGCTCCGGCAGCGGCGATCCCCGCCAGGCCGAGGAAGCCCCGCCTGTCCATGTTCCTGATGTCGATACCCATCACTACACTCCCGTCAGTGTTCATCCCTTGACCGCACCGGAGGTGAGGCCCTTGATCATGTGTCGTTGCAGGAGAAGGAAGATCACGAGAATCGGAAGCATCGCGAGCACCGTGCCCGCCATGACCGGTCCCCAGTCGGTGACTCCGTCGTTGTTCTGCAGATGCGTCAGGCCGATCGGCAGTGGCGCCACGGACGAGTCGTCGGCCATCAGGAACGGCCACAGGTACTCGTTCCACTCGTTGACCACGGTGATCAGAGCGAACGCAACCATCGTCGGCCCCGACAGCGGCAGCACCACGCGCCACAGCAGCCTGAAGTGCCCCGCACCGTCCATACGCGCAGCCTCGATGATCTCGGCGGGAATCGACAGGAAATGGTTGCGCATCAGGAACGTACCGAACGCCACGCCGGCGAGCGGCACGATGATCCCCTGAAAGGTGTTGCGCCATCCCCATTCCGCGACGAGAGCATAATTGGAGATCACGGTGATCTGGTTGGGCACCATCAACGCCGCGATGATGCCGAGGAACACGAAGTTCTTACCGGGGAAGCGCAGGAACACCAATCCGTATGCGCTGAGCACCCCGAGCACGAACTTGACGGTCGCGAGAACCGTCGTGATGATCAGCGAATTCCTGAAGTAGGCGGCGAGATCCACCGATCGCGTCGCTTCACCGTAGTTCTGCGGGTGGAAGGTCGACGGCCACCACGTCACCGGAATCGTGTAGATGTCCTGGCGTTCCTTGAACGACGTCATCACGATCCAGAACAGCGGCAGCGCCACGATCAGCAGTACGCACACCATCGCGGCGTAACCGAGGACGGTCACCCAGCGGGCACGGGCCCGATGCCGCTGCTCCTCGTCGCGCGTGGTCGTGTGCAGGACGCGGGGTCGGTCGTCGACGGCGATCACCGGTGTTCACCCCGATCCATGATGCGCACCTGATACACCGTCACCGCCAGCAGGACGAGGAACATGATCGTGGCGACGGTCGCGCCGTAGCCGGCGCGGAAGTTGCGGAACGTCTCGTCGTACACCTGGTACACCATCGTCGTCGTCCCCGTTCCGAGCGGACCACCCCGGGTCATCACATTGATGATGTCGAACACCTGGAACGAGTTGAGCAGCACCGTGATCGACAGGAAGTACGTGGTGGGACGCAGCTGCGGCAGGATCACCGAGCGAAAGGTGGTCCAGCGGGAGGCGCCGTCGATCGCCGCGGCCTCCCCGAGTTCGGGGCGCAACCCCTGGAGCGCCGCGAGATACACGACGAAGGTGTAGCCGAGGTTCTTCCACAGGTAGGTGAGTGTCACCATCACCATCGCCCACGTCGGGTCCTGGTAGAAGTCCGGTGCGGTGATTCCGATGCGGCCCAGTAGATCCTGGACGAGTCCGAAGTTCGGGTCGAACACGAACTGGAAGGCGACACCGACGGCCGCGCCGGAGATGACGAACGGCGCGAAGAGCGCGGATCGGACGAGGTTGCGGCCGAGGAGCTTCCGGTCGAGCAGCATCGCGAGCCCGAGTCCGAGGACCATCGAGCCGACCACGGCAGCAGCGGTGAACGCGACGGTGTTGCCGACGATCTGCCAGGTGTCCGGTCGTCGCCACCATTCGAGATAGTTGTCGAATCCGACGAACGTCGCGGCGGATCCGGCGATGTTCCAGTCGAAGAACGAGAGCCGGACGTTGTCCGCCAGTGGGCGATAGGTGAAGAGGATCAGCAGCGCGAGGTTCGGACCGACCAGCACCGCGAAGAGTGCGTGGTCGGTCCACGGGCGGCCGCGCAGGCCCCGACCGTGGGGCAGGGTTCGTTCCGGACTCGATGGCACCGAGGAAGTGTGGACGCGGCGGGCGAACCTCCGGTTACGAACGCACGACACCCCTCCCTATTCCGAGCGAATGTATCGCTCGCTCTACTGAGTCGAGCAGACGGTACATTCGCTCGGACGGGGAGGGGTGTCGCTCGGACGGGGAGGGGTGTCGCGTGGGAGGGAGTGGGCCCGTCAGAGGTTCCAGTCGCCGAGGCCGTCCCAGCCGTTCAGGACGCCACCGCCGGTGTTCTGCACGATCACCGGGTCACCCTTGCGGGCGTTCTCGTAGAACCACCTGCCGTCCTCGGTGCTGACGTTGAGGCAGCCGTGGCTGGTGTTGGTGTTGCCCTGCGCCCACTCCGACCACGGTGCGGCGTGCAGGAAGATGCCGCTGTTCGACATGCGGGTCGCGTACTCGACGTAGGTGCGGTAGCCCTCGGGGCTGTCCACCGGAACTCCGTAGGTGGACGAGTCCATGTACATGTCGCGGTACTTCTCCCCGACGATGTACGTGCCGTTCGGGGTTTCGTACCCGGCCTTGCCGAAGGACGTCGGCATCGTGCGCACGACCTCGCCGTTGCGGGTGACCGTGATGGTCTTGGTGTTGTCGTCGGCGACGGTGATCAATGCGTCCCCGATCGTGAACGAGGAACGCGCGTCACCGGCCTGCACCGTGACGGTCGTGTGGGCCGGCCAGAACTCGTAGGGCCGCCACCGTACCTGCTGGTCGGAGGCCCAGTAGAAGTGCCCGGCGACGGCGGGTTCCGATGTGACGCGGATGGCCCGCTCCGCGGCCGCGCGATCGGTGACGGCTTCACCGAACCGGATGATGATCGGCTGGGCGACACCGACGGTCTCGCCGCTCGTCGGGTTCACCGACGGTGTCGAGAACGGTGCCTGGACCTGCGGGATCTCGAGCGGCGGGACCGTCGGCGCCAGGTTCTGGATCAGTTCCTCGACGGTCGGGACCTCCGGGCCGCCGGGCCACAGCGGCGCCGCCGCAGCGGGCCCCACCGCGGCGAATGCGACCGCGACCGCACCCGTGAGCGACGCAACGACCCGCGCAGCAGTACGCGAGGACCGGCCACGCCGGTTCGCCGGAAACCGATTCACAGACATTCCACAACCCATCGTCGGACGGCGCGCCTCGCGTTCGTCCACCCCGACCGCGGCGGCGCATACCTGGTTCATTAGACACACCGCACCGGTCGGGGGCAATCCGAATGCCCGGGACGGACGTGCTCGAATGCCGTCCGACCAGGCGCGGAGCAACTCTGTGAGTTCGGACTCGGACGGGCTCAGGATTCGGGCCGGGAGGCCGCGAGCAGTTCCTCGATCGACACGAACTTCAGTCGGGCGCGACCCGCGGCGGCACCGTTGGCGCGTTCCTTCTTGTCGATGGCCTGCCAGCCCTTGTAGTCGACGTAGTCGGGGCGGCGTTCCGCGACGAGCGTGGCGAGTTTCTCGCGATCGGCGATCGGTTCGGCGAGGCGGCCGGCGATGAAGTCGTCGACGAGTCCGTCGACGGTGGCGCCCGAGCACTGCTTGTTGGTGCCGATGACCCCGCTCGGGCCGCGCTTGATCCAGCCGGCGGTGTACACACCCCGGACGGGGTCGCCGGTCTCGGGGTCCACGACACGGCCGGCGTCGTTGGGGATGACACCGCGCCGCTCGTCGAACGGGATCCCGGCGACGGGGTTGCCGCGGTATCCGATCGAGCGCAGCACGAGGCCGGCGGTGAGGGTTTCGGTTTCGCCGGTGGGGCGCGCCTCGAGTCGACCGTCGATCTCGACGAGTTCGTTGCGTTCGAGGGTGATCGACTCGACCTTGCCGTCACCGGAGATCTCGACGGGAGAGGCGAGATACCGCAGGACGATCCGCTTGTTGCCGGGGGTCGGGGTGTTCTGCGCGTATCCCGTCGCCTGTGTCATCTTGAGCGTGATCCGGGGTTCGACCTCGGGGTCGTCGAGCACGGCGCGGCTGGCGGCGTCGAGTTCGAGGTCGGCGGGGTCGACGAGGACGTCGACACCGTCGAGTCGGCCGAGCGCGAGAAGTTCGGGGTTGGTGTATGCAGCCTGGACGGGGCCGCGCCGACCGACCACCACGACTTCCTGGATGTTCGAGTTGCGCAGCGCCTCCACGGCGTGCGCGGCGATGTCGGTGCGGTCGAGTTCGTCGGGATCCATGACGAGTGCGCGGGCCACGTCGAGCGCGACGTTGCCGTTGCCGATGACGACGGCTCGTTCGCCGGAGAGGTCGAAGTGGTGGTCGGCGTAGTCGGGGTGCCCGTTGTACCAGGCGACGAATTCGGTGGCGGCGTGGCTTCCCGGCAGGTCCTCACCGTCGACGCCGAGCCGACGGTCACCGGACGCGCCGACCGCGTAGATCACCGCGTGGTGGTGCGCGAGCAGTTCCTCGTGGGTGATGTGGGTGCCCACTTCGACGTTGAACCAGCATTGCGTGTTCTTGTGCCCGATGGCGCTGCGGAAGACGTCGCCCACGCCCTTGGTGCTCTGGTGGTCGGGTGCGACGCCGGCGCGCACGAGACCGTAGGGGGTGGGCAGCCGGTCGAAGACGTCGACGCGGGCACACGAGTGGCCGACCAGTTCCTGCGCGGCGTAGCAGGCCGACGGCCCCGACCCGACGATCGCGACGCGCAGCTCACCGAGTTCGGCCGGGATCTTCGTGCGGCTGCGTAGTTCGGGCCAGTCGGGCCCGATCGGGTGCCGTTCGAAGTACGACGCGTTGATCGCGAGGTAGGGCTCCTGATCGGGCTCGAGTTCGTTGTCGGCGAAGATCGCGTCCACCGGGCATTCGTCGACGCAGGCACCGCAGTCGATGCACGTATCGGGATCGATGTACAGCATCTCGGTCGTCGCGAACGGCGCTTCGTCCGGCGTCGGGTGGATGCAGTTGACCGGGCAGACTTCGACGCACGAAACGTCGTTGCAACATGCCTGGGTGATCACGTATGCCACTGGATACCTGCCTGGGTGTGCCGGGTGGGGTCTCGTCGGAGCCCCAGACTATAACACGTTACAGATTTGGTCGAGAATTACATTCTCGGGCGGCACCAGCAGGATCACCGTCACCCAGAAACGCGCTAATCAGACAGTTCGTCGGACGATTCTATCCGGAATCCGATCTTGAGGGTGACCTGCGTGTGCGCCACCGAACCGTCGTCGATGTGGCCGCGGACATTGACCATCTCGAACCACTCGAGGTGACGTGTCGTCTCCCCGGCCCGCGCCACCGCCTTCGCGATCGCGTCGTCCACACCCCGGGTCGACGACCCCACCACCTCGATCACCCGATACACATGGCTCATCACGGAACTCCTTCGCATCCGAATCGGCGTACATCCCACCTGTCTCGGATACTCCCGCCCGCGGCCCCACCCCACCCGCGAAACGACGAAATCCACGCGATTCCGCTGCCGATCACACCTTCCGGGTCAGCTCTCGGGCCAGGGCGCCGAGCTTCGCCAACCGCAGATCGCCCAGCGTGATCGGACCGGATCCGAGCCGATTGGTGACGAACGCGAGTGACAGGCCCGTCTCGAGATCCGCGAACGCCCCCGAACCACCCACCCCGTAGTGCCCCAGCGCGCCGCGCGGCCGCTCCGTGCTCGCGAAGATCGGCTGGTGGTAACCGAGGCGCCACGCCATGGGGACACCGAGGACGTAGTCGCGGCCCCGCACCCGCACCCGATCCATCTCCGCGATCGTGGCGGGATCGAGGAATGCGGTGCCGTCGATCGTGCCGCCGGCCGCGATCGCGCCGTACATCCGGGCGAGTGCCCGGGCAGTGAACACACCGTTCCAGCCGGGCATCACCGCATCGTGCACCGCTGGGTCATGGACGAGTTCGTCGAACCCGTCGGGCATGGCGGCTTCAGCGATCCCGCTGGTGGGCCCGGCCAGCGACAGCAGGGATGCGCTCAGCTTCCAGTCCAGGCCACCGACGTTGAGCTGCGGGAACAGCGTCGCGATCCGGTGCCGCTCCCGGTGCGGCACCCGGTACCAGAAATCGCGACTGCCGAGAGGCGCCGCGATCTCCTGCTCGACGACGTCCTCGAACGGCATCCCGGTGGCGCGGCGCACGATCTCGGCCACGAGCCAACCGTAGGTGACGGCGTGATATCCCGTGCCGGCGAGCCGGCGCCGGTCCGGTCGCGCTGCGGCGAGCGCTGCCACCGTCCGCTCGTAGTCGAGGATCCCGCGGGTTTCCGGCAGCAGTCCCCGCACCCGGTGCAGTCCGGCACGGTGGGTCATCACGTCGGCGACGGTGATCTCGTGCTTGCCGCGTACACCGAACTCCGGCCAGTACCGGGTCACGGGTGCGTGGTAGTCGATGAGCCCGCGTTCGGCGAGTCGGTGCACGACCGTGGACGCGACCCCCTTGCCCGTGGAGAACGACAGCGCCATCGTGTCGTGTGTCCACCGGCGGTCACGATCCGACCAGCCGGCCCAGATGTCGAGCACCTTCTCACCGTGCAGGTACGCGGTGAGCGCCCCGCCCCCGTCCCGGCGCTGCCGGTAGAGCGCGAAGAAGCGGTCGGCCAGGCGCAGGAACCGCGGGTCGACGTGCATCGCCGTCGGCGACGCCTCGGCATCGTGCCGCTCGACGACCGGCGTCGGCCGCGTTTCGTACGTTTCCGATCCTCGACAGGGCATCGCCTCGACGGTCATCGGCACCTCCATTCGGACAATGCCGCAAAGGCTACGTGTTACCTGCCGTCGCGTGAAGGGGGTTTCGTACAGTTTGTCGGTTGGTGCCGCGGTTGCCTACAGGACGGGCCCGTCGGTCTCCACCGGCTCCGGAGTCGCGAACCGGAACTCGCCGAACGACAGGCACCCGCGACCGTTCGTGACGTTGACGGCGAGAGCCATGTCGCCCTGGCACAGAATCGGATCCGCGCCGTCCCCGACGAACGCCTGCGAGTGCGGCCCGGCGGCCACCAGCGCGACCCCCGGTTCGTCGAGCACACCCAACGCGAGTGCGTCGGCGCCGGTGCCGAACGCACCGAGGAGGGCACCGTGACCTTCCGCTGCCCCCACGCCACCACCGAGACCGACCGCGCCGACGGTGGAGTCGCCGTGCGCATCCGCGAAGCCGACACCGCCGTCGCTGTACCCGTAGGCCGTACCGGCGCCGTCGGTGACCGCGCCGCACGCCTGCAGTCCGTCGACGCGGGTGGTCTCGGCGGCGGCGCCCGGTCTCGCCTCGCAGGTCAACGTGTTCGTCGGCGTCATCGCCTGCGCCGGCAGTACGAATCCGAGCGACACACCGGCGGTCGCCACGATCACCGTGGCGATCCTCGTCAGCCACGACCTCCGCGTCCACGACACGATGACGGCCCTCCCGCGCTTCGGTTCCCGACCGGCTCCTGCTCCCCCGGCAGGTTCCTGTTTCCTCCGACAGTCTAGGGAGTCGTCGGCGTGGCCGCGTCACAGTCGAGGTCACGGGAGCGTCGCGGCGCGACGAATTCACCCGCCGTTCACGCCCCGCCGTCGTCCTGTGCCCGGTCGGTCCGTCCACCGGATCCGTTCACTACGCTCGGCGATCGGTGTCGCGCGAGGGCTGCACGCGTTTCGGCTCGCCCGGCATCTTCGGGTGGTTCGGCGGGTAGGGCAGATCGCCGAGCCCGGCCGCAGCGTCGCGGTCCGCCATCTCGAGCAGTGGGTCGAGAGAGAACGCCGTCGAATCCAGGGACGCCATCGGATCCGAACGACGCGCGAGCAGCGCCGGTACCGTCGCCACGGTGAAGTCGTCGGGTTCGGCGTCGACGAGTTCCTCCCAGGTCAGCGGTGTCGACACCGTCGCGATCGGGGTGCGTCGCACCGAGTACGCGGACGCGATCGTCTTGTCGCGCGCGTTCTGGTTGAAGTCGAGGAAGATCCGTTCGCCGCGTTCCTCCTTCCACCACGCGGTGGTGGCCCGGCCTCCGCTGCGTCGTTCCACCTCGCGCATCAGTGCGATCCCGGCGCGGCGCACGCCCACGAAATCCCATTCGGGCACGATCCGCAGATAGATGTGGATGCCGCGCCCCCCGGACGTCTTGGGGAACCCGGTCAGTCCCAGTTCGCCGAGCAGCGGCCGCATCACCTCCAGGGCGAGGGCACGAGCATCCGAGAAGTCGGTGCCGGGCTGCGGATCCAGATCGATGCGCAGTTCGTCCGGGCGGTCGGTGTCGCCGCAGCGCACCGCCCACGGGTGGAAGGTCACCGTGCCGAGATTGGCGGCCCACACCACGTCGGCGGCCGACCGCACGCGGAGCACATCGGCGGTGCGCCCGGACGGGAACGTCACCGCGCACGTCGCCACATGGTCGGGGTGCCGCGCGGGCACCCGCTTCTGGTAGATCTCGTCACCCTCGACGCCGTCGGGGAATCGCTGCAGGTGGGTGGGTCGGTCGCGGAGCGCATCGAGCAGTGGGGCACCGAGCGCGGTGGTGACGGCGCGGTAGTACTCGACGAGGTGGCGTTTCGTTCCGCCGTCGGCACCCAGCCGAGGGAAGTACACCTTGTCGGGGTTCGACAGGCGCACCGGGACCCCGTCGATGTCGAGTTCCTCCGCGGGGGAGCGTTTCACGTTCGCCATCATCGGTCCTCCGTACGTTCGCGCACATCCGTCTCGAGCACGTCGGTGAGGTCGTAGCGCACCGGCACATCGAGTTGGTCGTACGTGCAGCTGCGCGGGTCCCGGTCGGGGCGCCACCGCAGGAACCGCGCGGCGTGCCGGAATCGGGCTCCGGTCTCGACGGTGCCCTCCATCTGGTCGTACGCCACCTCGAGCACCCGCTCGGGCCGCAGGGGGATCCAGCTGCGATCGGCTGCCGACCGCCACCGGGTGGCCTCACCCTCGGCGACGACGTCCGCGCCCACACGTAACGGCTCGAGTTCGGCGAGCAGTTCGCGGCGCCGGTCCGCGGTGAACGCGGACGCGCCGCCGACCGGTGTCAGGTCGTCCCCGCGGTACAGGCCCAGGAGCAGGGATCCCACACCGTCGATGCTCTTGTGTCTGCGGTAGCCGACGAGGACGCAGTCGGCGGTCCGCGCGTGCTTGATCTTGATCATGTCGCGTTTGTCCGGTCGGTAGACGCCGTCGAGCCGTTTCGCGACCACCCCGTCGAGACCGGCACCCTCGAACTCCTCGAACCATCGCTGCGCGGTCGCGGTGTCGGTCGTCGCCACCGTGACGTGGCAGGACGGCCCGCCCCCGACCGCGGCGACGAGGCTTCGTCTGCGGTCCCCGAACGGGGTGTCCATGATGTCGCGGTCACCGAGAGCGAGAAGGTCGAACGCGACGAACCGGGCGGGTGTCTCGGCCGCCAGGAGTGCGATCCGGCTCGCCGCCGGGTGGATCCGCTCGGACAACGCCTGCCAGTCCAACCGGATCGATCCGTCGCGCGGACGCGGGACCACGATCTCCCCGTCCACCACGCAGCGGTCGGGCAGTTCGGCACGCACCGCGTCGACGAGTTCCGGGAAGTACCGGGCGAGATCCTTGCCGCCGCGGGACGCGAACACCACGTCGTCGCGGTCGCGGAAGATCACGGCGCGGAACCCGTCCCATTTGGGCTCGTACGACCATTCGGGTGGCGCCTCGGCGGGTTGTCGTGGCACGACGGCCGCCGCCTTCGCCAGCATCGGCGCGACAGGGGGAACCACCGGCAGATCCATGGGCCCATGGTCGCACCCGGATCGGCCCCCGGCACGCCGGTTGCATCGAACCTGCGCTCCGGCAACGGCATTCCCGATCGGTGATGCACATCACACGATGGGTGCAGCCTGGGGGAACACGGGTCGGGCACGCCCCGTGATCGTGCTCTGCCATCGATGTTCCGTACGCTCCGGTCCATGTCGATTCTCCGTCACGCAGGTAGCGCTGTCGCCGCGCTCGCTGCGATCACCTTCCTGGCTGCCTGCTCGGACGTGGAACCCACCGCCGTCCCCGAAGCCGGCGCCGTCTCCGCCACCACGACCACCTCGTCCGCCGCCCCGTCCACGACCACCCCCCGCACGACGACACCGACCACCGGCGCCGCCGTCGACCTCGACGTGGACGTCGAGATCGGCGATTGCGTCCGACTGGGCGGCACCGTCGACGACGCGACGATCGCCAACGCGATCTGCGGCACCGACGACGCCAACTACAAGGTCGTGGACGTCGTCGAAGGCCGGGACGCCTGCATCTCGGACGTCGACCAGACCTACTACGAAACCTTCCGCGGCATCGAGGCCGGCGCCCTGTGCCTCGACATCGACTGGATGCTCGGCGACTGCTTCGACCTCGGCGGCGAGGACCCGCAACGTATCGACTGCGACGCCACCGCGATCCAAGGGGAGAGGGTCAGCGAGATCCTCACCGGCACCACCGACGTCAACGACTGCTCCACGTCCGACGGCGGCTTCGTCTACCGCGACCGCGACTTCGTCGTCTGCACCGACTCGTTCTGACGCGGCCCGATCGTGTCGGTGGTCGCGGCGACAATGCCCGCAGACCACCGCACGACCGGAGCAGCGAGACGAGGTACCCCACGATGACGCCCTGGCCGGACCGCCCCATCTGCACATTCGATCTCGAAACCACCGATCGTGACCCGCGGACGGCGCGGATCGTCAGCGCGTGCGTCGCCACCCTCGACGGCGACCACGTCACCTCCCGCACGTGGCTGCTCGACCCCGCGGTCCCCATCCCACCCGAGACCACCGCCATCCACGGCATCACCACCGAACGGGCCCGCGCCGACGGGATGGACTACCGCACGGGATACCTCGAGATCCGCCGCGCGCTGATCGACGCGTGGGCCGCCGGGCACACCGTCGCCGCGTTCAACGCGAGCTACGACCTGACGGTGATGGACGCCGAGGGTCGGCGTCTGGGCCTGCCGGCGCTGGCCTTCGGCACGGTCGTCGACCCGTACGTCATCGACCGGGAGATGGACCGGACACGTCCCGGCAAACGCACCCTGGCCGCGGTGTGCAAGACCTACGACGTGGACCTGACCCGCGCGCACGACGCCGAAGCGGACGCGCTGGCCGCCGGATATCTGGTGCGGGCGCTCGTCGTGCGCTTCCCGCAACTCGCCGAACTCGACATCATGGCCGACCAGGCCACCTGGCATGCGGAGCGACAACGCAGCTTCGCCGAGTACCTCACCGGGTCGGGTCGCGAGGCCGGTGACGTCGACGGCAGTTGGCCCGTGCGCGGGCCGGCGGTCGACGTCCTCGTCGGTGATCCCGGCCGTGGACGGCCGGACACCGCACGATCGTGGCCGCGCCGAGCATGGGAACGGTTCACGGCGGCGGTGCGTCGCCGACGGAGGCCGCGCCCGTGATCGTTCAGACGATCAAACCCTGCCTGCGTGCCTCGACGACCGCCTCGTGCCGGCTGTGCACCTCCAGTTTCGCGAGGACACCGCGCACGTAGCTCTTCACCGTCTCGGTGCTCAGCGACAACCGCTCGGCGATTTCGGCGTTGCGACAACCCAACGCCACGTAGCCGAGGACGTCACGTTCCCGCGCGGTCAGCGACACGCGCGCGGTCTTCCCGCCCGCGCCACCGATACCGCGCAGTTTCTCCTCGATGGCCCGCAGGTGCTCCTCGAGTTCCGGATCGGCGGTGATCGCCGCCAGCTCACGCAACGCCAGGTAGCTCTCGGTGATGGTGTCGGACACCGCGCGCGGCAACGGCCGCGGATCACCTTCGGTGTTCTCGAGGAGCGTGATGCGTCGATCCACCTCGTCACGGATCTCGATCTCGCGGGCCAGTTCGCGCGCCGACCGCACGAACCGCTCGGCGACGACCTCGCCGATCGGGGCGGGGGTGCGCAGCCCGCCGTACATGGCGGCACGGGTGACACCGCGAACCACCACGGGCACGGCCAGCAACGATTCGATGCCCTCCGATGCGACGGGCCGGTCGTAGTCGTGGGTGATGTGCCGGGACGCGAAGTAGTCGGCGACGGCTCCGGGACGCTGCTCCGCGATCGCCCGGCCACCGAGGCCACGTTCGGAGCTGATCACGAGGTTGCGCAGGCGACGGCCGCGGGTCCCGACGTGGCCGGTGAGCACGAGGTCGGCACCCTGCACGGCACCGCCGAAGAGGATCGGCAGGCCGGTCGCGGATCCGAGACTGCGCAGTTCGGCCCGCAACGTGTCGATGTCGCGGGGACGCAGCACTGAGCCACTCATTCGTTCCGTCCTCCGGGGTACCGCTCGGTCGGGTGTCGGTGACGCGACGATCCGGTCGGCCGAACACCCTCTTCGTAGGGTAGCGGTGCCGATCCGGTGATTCGTAGCCTCCACTTCGTCCGGTGTTGCAACCATCACAGATGACGCCGGTTCTGCCGATGACGATCCCGGAGGTTTCCGTGTCGACCGCGACCGCCAACCACAGCCAGCTCACCCCCCTGCGCTTCCTCGAGCGTTCGGCGGCCGTGTTCCCCGACCGCACCGCGATCGTCTACGGCGACCGCACCTACTCGTACGCCGAGTTCGCCGACGAGGTGCAGCGGCTCGCGCGGGTGCTGCGGTCGCGGATCACGCCGGGCGACCGCGTCGCCTATCTGACGCCGAACGTCCCCGAGATGCTCATCGCGCATTTCGCGGTGCCGCTCGCCGGGGGTGTGCTCATCGCGCTGAACTCTCGGCTGGCCGGGCCCGAACTGGACTACATCCTCAACCATGCGGAGGCGTCGCTGCTGTTCGTCGACTCCGAGTTCGTCGGGTCGCTGACCGGCGTGGATGTGCCCTCTCTCACGGAGGTCGTCGAGATTCCCGATCCCTCGGTACCGGCACCCGACGTACCCGCGGGTGTGGTGACCGCGCAGTACCGCGATCTCCTGGCGTCCGCGGACGCGCTCGACCCGTCTCCGCTGTCGTGGACCGTCGACGACGAGAATTCCGTGATCACCCTCAACTACACGTCCGGCACGACCGGCAAGCCGAAGGGCGTGATGTATTCGCACCGCGGCGCCTATCTGAATTCGTTCGGCGAAACCTTCCACAACGGGTTCACCGGGCAGAGCAGATACCTGTGGACTCTGCCGATGTTCCACTGCAACGGATGGTGCACACCGTGGGCGGTGACCGCGGCCGGCGGCACCCACATCTGCCTGCGCGCGGTGCGCGCCGACGCGATCTGGGACGCCATCGACAACCTCGGGGTGACCAACCTGTGCGGAGCCCCGGCGGTGTGCTCGACCATCGCGAACGCCGAGCAGGCGCATCCGCTGGACCGGCCGCTGCACATCACGACCGCGGGCGCACCACCGTCACCGACGGTGATCGCGCAGCTCGAGTCGATGGGGATCACCGTCGTGCACGTGTACGGGCTCACCGAGGTGTACGGGCCGTACACGATCTGCGAGTACCAGGACTCGTGGGACGCGAAGTCCGGGGACGAACGCGCCGCGCTGCTGTCGCGGCAGGGCGTCGGCATGGTGCAGGCCGAGACCGCGCGGATCGTCGACGAGAACATGAACGACGTGCCCGCCGACGCCGAGGCGATGGGGGAGATCGTGCTGCGCGGCAACAACGTGATGCTCGGCTACTACAAGGACCCGAAGGCCACCGAGGAGGCGTTCGCGGGCGGCTGGTTCCACACCGGCGACCTGGGGGTGATGCATCCCGACGGCTACATCCAGCTCAAGGACCGCGCGAAGGACATCATCATCTCCGGCGGCGAGAACATCTCCACGGTCGAGGTGGAGCAGGCCATCATGGCGCATCCCGCGGTGATCGACGTCGCGGTCGTGGGGGTGCCCGACGAGAAGTGGGGTGAGCGCCCGAAGGCGTTCGTGATCCTGAAGGAGGGGCGGTCGGTCACCGCGGACGACCTCATCGCCCACACCCGCACCCTCCTCGCCGGGTACAAGGTGCCGCGCGACATCGTGTTTCCACTGGAGTTGCCTCGCACGTCGACGGGGAAGATCCTCAAATTCGAGCTTCGCGCGGCGGAAATCCCGACGTCCTGACCGTGCGGTCGCGGCGACCTTGGATACTCGACACATGACGACCGGATCGACATCGTCCCGCCGGAACGACGCGGCGGGCCCCGACCCTGCACAATTCCGCGTGCACGTGGTCACGCAGGCGATCCGGTTGTTCTCGGAGTACGGGTACGAGTCGACGACGGTCGAGCAGATCGCCGCGGCCGCCGGGGTGTCGCGGCGCACCTTCTTCCGGCAGTTCCGTTCGAAGGAGGACGTGATCTTCGCCGATCACGAATCGCTGCTCGAGCAGGTGTCGGAGTATCTGTCGCAGGACTTCGACGATCCGTGGGGGGCGACGTGCGACGCGGCACAACTGGTGTTCAAGCATTTCCGCGACCGTCGCGAACTTGCGGTGTGGCGGTATCGGGTGGTGCAGCGGGTGCCGGCGTTGCGCGACCGCGAGTTGGTGACGACGTACCGGTACGAGCGGTTGTTCACCGAGTTCCTGCGCGCGGCGGTGCCGACCGAGAAACCGGTCCGAATCGTGAGCTACGCGGCGGCGATCACGTCGGCGCACAACTATCTGCTGCGGGCGATGATCCGCGGCGACGAGACCGCGACGTCGGAGACGCTGGCCTGTGAGTTGTCGGACCTGCGTCGCACCTTCGGAGTACTTCCCGGCACCGAATCCCCCGCTGCGACACCGCGTGCCGTCACCGTGGTGACGTATCCGGCCGGTATCCCACCGGCGGAGGTCGCCGAGCAGGTCCGCCGCCAACTCGGCGGGTGACCCCACCCGTGCGCCTTTCTGGTAGCCGGCACTACCAGAAAGGCGCACGGGTGACGTTGACTTGGCACTGAGTGCCGTGGTTAGAATTGGAAGATTCCATGACGTCGCGCCCCTTCGAGCCGCTAAGGTGGGCGCGGATCCACCCTCAGGAATGGCACCGCGTGCCGATAAGGAGTTCCGCTCTCATGGCCCTCAACGCCGATTTCGACCTGTTCAAGCTCAGCGAAGAACACGACGCCCTGCGCGAGGCGATCCGCGCGCTCTCCGAGAAGGAGATCGCACCCCACGCCAAGGACGTCGACGAGAACTCGCGGTTCCCGCAGGAAGCCCTCGACGCCCTCAACAAGTCGGGCTTCAACGCGATCCACGTCCCCGAGCAGTTCGAGGGCCAGGGCGCCGATTCGATCGCCGCGTGCATCGTCATCGAAGAGGTCGCCCGCGTGTGCGGCTCGTCGTCGCTGATCCCCGCCGTGAACAAGCTCGGCACCATGGGCTTGATCCTGCGCGGTTCCGACGAACTCAAGGCCAAGGTCCTGCCCGACATCGTGAACGGCGCGATGGCATCGTACGCGCTGTCCGAGCGCGAAGCCGGCTCCGACGCCGCGTCCATGCGCACCCGCGCGAAGGCCGACGGTGACGACTGGATCCTCAACGGCTCGAAGTGCTGGATCACCAACGGCGGCAAGTCCACCTGGTACACGGTCATGGCCGTCACCGACCCCGACAAGGGCGCCAACGGCATCTCGTCGTTCATGGTGCACAAAGACGACGAAGGCTTCATCGTCGGACCCAAGGAGAAGAAGCTCGGCATCAAGGGCTCCCCCACCGCCGAACTGTACTTCGAGAACTGCCGCATCCCCGGCGACCGCATCGTCGGCGAGCCCGGCACCGGCTTCAAGACGGCCCTCGCGACCCTCGACCACACTCGCCCGACCATCGGCGCGCAGGCCGTCGGCCTCGCGCAGGGCGCCCTCGACGCCGCGCTCGCCTACGTCAAGGACCGCAAGCAGTTCGGCCGCCCGATCGCCGACAACCAGGGCGTGCAGTTCATGCTCGCCGACATGGCGATGAAGGTCGAGGCCGCGCGCCTCATGGTGTACACCTCCGCGGCACGCGCCGAGCGCGGCGAAGGCAATCTCGGCTTCATCTCCGCCGCTGCGAAGTGCTTCGCCTCCGACGTCGCGATGGAGGTCACCACCGACGCCGTCCAGCTGTTCGGTGGCGCCGGCTACACCACGGACTTCCCGGTCGAGCGCATGATGCGCGACGCCAAGATCACCCAGATCTACGAGGGCACCAACCAGATCCAGCGCGTCGTCATGTCGCGGGCACTGCTGCGCTGATCCCGCTCGGATACGGTCTGTAGTCGAGAACCCCTCACCGATCAGGAGTCTTTGTAGTGGCAATCGAAAAGGTAGGCGTCATCGGCGGCGGCACCATGGGTGCCGGCATCGCCGAGGTGTGCGCCAAGGCAGGTAGCGACGTCCTCGTCAAGGAAACCACCGAGGAATTCGCCGCGGCCGCGCGTCAGCGTCTCGAGAAGTCGATCGGCCGCGGCGTCAAGTCCGGCAAGATCACGCAGGAGGACGCCGACGCGGTCCTCGCCCGCATCACGGTCACGCTCGACATGAACGAGTTCGCCGACCGCGATCTCGTCATCGAGGCCGCCCCCGAGATCGAGTCGTTGAAGGCCGAGATCTTCGCCGAGCTCGACAAGATCGTGGGACCCGACGCCATCCTCGCGACCAACACGTCGTCGATCCCCGTCATCAAGATCGCGCAGGCGACGCAGCGTCCCGGCAAGGTCGTCGGCGTGCACTTCTTCAACCCGGTGCCGGTGATGCCGCTGGTCGAGATCATCTCCGCGCTGACCACCGACGAGGCCACCGCCGACGCGGTGTTCGACTACGCGAAGAACACCCTCGGCAAGACCGCGGTGCGCGCGGGCGACCGCGCCGGCTTCATCGTCAACGCCCTGCTCATCCCGTACCTGTGCGACGCGGTGCGGATGCTCGAGTCGGGTTACGCGACGAAGGAGGACATCGACGATGCGATGAAGGGTGGCTGCGGCTACCCGATGGGCCCGCTGACCCTGCTCGACACCGTCGGCCTCGACATCGCACTCAACGCCGCGCAGTCGCTGTACGACGAGTTCGCACAGCCGAACTACGCTCCGCCGGCGCTCCTGCGCCGCATGGTCGAGGCGGGTCGCCTGGGCCGCAAGACCGGTGAGGGCTTCTACAGCTACAAGTAGCATCCCGTCCCGGGACCGCCCGGGACCGCCCGGGACCGAGCGAATGTGCCGTTGGCTCTATTGATCAGAGCCGACGGCACATTCGCTTTACGTCTGATTGCCGCTTTACGTCTGCTTGCTCCGGTTCGCGCCGATTCCGACCAATGTCCGCTCATCACCGGTCCTGCCGCTGTAACCCTCCGTGGGGACCTCCGTGCTCCGCTACGATCGGTGAGCGTCGAGAAGTTTCGGATCACAACCGCACGGAGCGAACATGACCGACAGCTGGCTTTCCCGCGACCCGTTCGACGACATCTTCGACCGCTTCTTCGGTTCGAGCAGTATGCGGCAACCTCCCGTCCAGCGCGTCGATCTCAGTCGGCTGCTCAACGACGACGCGAAACGCCTCGTCGCCGGTGCCCGCAAAGCCGCGGAAGACTGGGGCAGTTCCGAACTCACCCCCGAACACCTGCTGTTCGCCGCCACCCTCGACGACCCGACCCGCGGTGTCATCAGCGGCCTCGGTCTCGACCCGGACGCCGTCGCCGACCAGATGCGGTCCCTCGTCACCACCGGCGAAAACGACGGCGGACCGATCGTCCTCAGTCCCGCCACGAAACGCGCACTCCGGGTCGCGCAGCAGCAGGCGGGACAGTCCGGGATCAGCTACATCGGGCCCGAGCACATCCTGTACGGGATCGCCGCGAACAGCGAGAATCCGGCCGAGCACGTCCTTGCGGGAGCGAACCTCGGCACGGACGGCTCCGGAACGGGCCGCGGATCCACGCCCAGTTCCACCCCCACGCTCGACGAGTACGGGCGCGACCTCACCGCCGAAGCACGCGTCGGCAACGTCGACCCCGTCGTCGGCCGCTCCGACGAGATCGCACAGACCATCGAGATCCTGTCCCGTCGCCGTAAGAACAACCCGGTGCTCATCGGTGATCCCGGCGTCGGCAAGACCGCGATCGTGGAAGGACTCGCCCAACGCATCGTCAACGGTGACGTACCGTCGACGCTCGCGAACCGACGCGTCATCGCCCTCGACGTCGGATCACTGGTCGCCGGAAGCAAATACCGCGGCGAGTTCGAGGAACGCCTCACGAAGATCCTCGACGAAGTGCGCGAGCACTCCGACGAACTCGTCCTGTTCATCGACGAACTCCACACCATCGTCGGGGCCGGCAGCGGCGGCGAGGGATCCATGGACGCCGGAAATCTCCTCAAACCTGCCCTCGCGCGCGGCGAATTGCACGCGATCGGCGCGACCACCATCGACGAGTACCGACGCTACATCGAGAAGGACGCCGCGCTCGAACGACGCTTCCAACCGGTGCTGATCTCCGAGCCGTCCGTCGACGACACCATCGAGATCCTCCGCGGGCTCGTCGACGTCTACGAGGAACACCACCAGGTGCACTACACCGACGAAGCGCTCGTCGCCGCCGTCGAACTGTCGGACCGCTACATCACCGACCGGTTCATGCCCGACAAGGCCATCGACCTCATCGACCAGGCGGGTGCGCGAGTCCGGTTGCGCACGAAGACACCCGACGCCGACACCCGCTCACTCGAGGAGAGACTCTCCCGGCTGGAACGGGAGAAGGATTCAGCGGTCGCCGCGGAAGACTACGACCGCGCGGCCGAACTGAAGAAGGAGATCACTGAACTCCAGGAGAGCAGCGGCGACACCGTTACCGGATCCACCCCGCAGGTGGCGGTCGAGGACATCGCCGAGGTCATCTCCCGCCAGACCGGTATTCCCGTGTCGGAGTTGACCACCGAGGAACGTCAGCGCCTCCTCGACCTCGAGGATGTGCTCCACGCCCGCGTGATCGGACAGGACGAGGCGGTCCGCGCGGTGGCGGAGGGGGTGCGTCGCGCTCGCGCGGGCCTCGCCGACCCGAACCGGCCCATCGGCTCGTTCCTTTTCCTCGGACCCACCGGTGTCGGCAAGACGGAGCTGGCGAAGGCGTTGGCAGAGGCGGTGTTCGGAGACGAGGATCGCATGATCCGGTTCGACATGAGCGAGTTCCAGGAGAAGCACACCGTCTCCCGTCTCGTGGGTGCGCCACCCGGGTATGTCGGGTACGAGGAGGCCGGGCAACTCACCGACAAGGTTCGCCGGCAACCGTATTCGGTCGTGTTGTTCGACGAGATCGAGAAGGCGCATCCCGATGTGTTCAACGTGCTGCTGCAGCTCCTCGACGACGGTCGCGTCACCGACGCCCAGGGCCGCACCGTCGATTTCAAGAACACCATCGTGATCCTCACCAGCAACATCGGTTCCGACCTGATCCTCGCCGACACCAGCGACGACCTCGAGGCACTCACCCCGAAACTGATGGAACGCCTGCATTCCCATTTCCGACCCGAGTTCCTCAACCGTCTCGACGAGACGGTGGTGTTCCATCGCCTCGACAAGGAGCAGTTGCACAACATCGTCGGGTTGATCCTCGACGGGACACGACGCCTGCTGCGTGCGCAGGACGTCGACCTGGACATCACCGACGCCGCGGTGGGCTGGCTCGTCGACACCGGCTTCCGACCCGAATTCGGCGCGCGCCCACTGCGTCGCACCATTCAACGTGAACTCGACAACAAGTTGTCGAGCCTGCTGCTGGCCGGAACGGTCGCGGCCGGCGACACCGTGCGCGTCGACGTCGACGACACCGGGTTGACACTGTCGCGCGCGGAGACCTCCGACACCGCCACCGACGACTCGGATACAACCGGCAGCGACGACGAATAGCTGCGGTCAATGGTGATGAGTGCGCGAAATATCGCGCACTCATCACCATTTTGCGCCGCTACAGGACGGGCATCGAGGTTGCTCCCGCCCCGCAAGTGATTCACCGCGCGCACCTCCCGGCCGATCGCACGTCAGATTCGGCCGTGCACGCGTTCGTGGAGGGCTTCCATGCGCACGTCGAGGTCGCGTGCGGTCTCCGCGGCGACCCGCAGTTCGTCGCGGAGTTCTTCGGGGACGTCGCGGTCGTGCTTGTAGTAGATCTTGTGCTCGAGGCTCGCCCAGAAATCCATCGCGACCGTGCGGATCTGCAGTTCGACGTACACCGATTCGACGCGGTCGGACATGAACACGGGGATCTCGACGATGACGTGGACACTGCGGTACCCGTTGGGTTTGGGGCGGGCGATGTAGTCCTCGATCTCGATGACGGCGACGTCGCCCTGCCGGGTGATCATCTCCATGATGGAGTACACATCCGAGATGAAGCTGCAGGTGATGCGGATTCCCGCGATGTCGCGGACGTACTCGCGGATCCCCTCGAGCGTGGGCGGGGCGCCCTTGCGTTCGGCCTTCGCGAGGATCGACTCGGGAGACTTGAGCCGCGACTTCACGTGCTCGATGGGGTTGTAGGCGCGAGCGTAGGTGAACTCGTCGCGCAAGATGTTGATCTTCGTCATCATCTCGTCGATGCCGAACTTGTACACCATGAGGAACCGCGCGAGTTCCTGGCTCAGGTCCGGCAACGGGACCAGGATGTCCAGCCGCTCGTCGACAGGCGGCTGCTCGTCGATGCTGCGGGCCTCGTCGGGTCCGGACGCTCCCTGGTCAGGTTCGCCCACGGTCGTCGTCACTTCGTTCCTCCTCGACATGTACCGTCCCCGAGTCTGCCAGCTTTCCGCGTGGGGACGACCTACGGTCGGCAAAAACCTGCCGCAACGTGCGCGGATACACCCCGGTTTCCCGTCTCGCCTTGGCTCGGGTCACGAGTACGCCGACGAGCGCGAGGATCCACACGGGGTACTGGGCGAGCCACGCGACACGGAACGAATCGAAGCCGTACCCGCCGAACGCGTCGAGCAGCAACCCCATCGTCTGCACCACGAGGAGGGTCGCGAGGAACCCGCCGATGTTGACGATGCCCTGCGCGGTACCGAGCACCGGCGTGGGGTTGAAGGTGCGTGCATAATCGAAGCCCACCATCGATCCGGGGCCGCCCACCGAGATGACGACGATGAGCAGGATCAGCAACCACAGGGGCGCCGGGCCGGGCAGCGCGAGGACGACGGTCCACATCGTGGCGCACGCGGCGATGATGGTCAGTACGAGCAGCGACCGCCGGTTCGGGAACCGCCCGGTGAGGATCCCGAGGATCGGCCCGGCTGCGATGGCGGTGCCCACCGACACCGTGAGCATCGAACCGGCAGCGGCGGCGGACAGTCCCTGCGCGGATTCGAGGTAGGGGACGCCCCACATCAACGCGAACGTCGTCACCGAGAACTGGGTGCCCATGTGCGTGAAGAACCCGAGGCGGGTGCCGGGCCTGCGCCACACGACTCCGATCTGGACGACGGTCTCCCTGATGCCGGCGGGTGTGAAGTCCTCGCGTACGCCGGTGGGGCTGTCGCGGACGACGGCGACGACGAGGACGCACGCGAGGACGCCGAGCGCGGCGGCGCTGCCGTAGGCGGCGGTCCATCCGATGTCGGTGAGGATCAGGACGAACGGCACGGCGGAGAGCACCTGTCCGAGTTGCCCGAAGATGCCGGTGAGCTGCGAGACGACCGGGATGCGTCGAGCCGCGAACCACACCGGCACGAGGCGCAGCACGGAGATGAAGGTGAGTGCGTCACCGACGCCGACGAAGACGCGGGCCGCGTACGCGAGGGGCAGCGACTCGGTGATCGCGAGGACGAGTTGCGCGGTCGCCATGGTCGCGGCGCCGAGCGCCACGACCTTCCGCGACCCCCACCGGTCGAGGAGCACCCCCGCGGGAATCTGCATCCCCGCGTACACGATGAGCTGCAGGACGACGAAGCCGGACAGCACGGACGGGGAGATCTGGAAGCGTTCGGTCGCGGCGAGCCCGGACACACCGAAGGTGGTGCGGTGCAGGACCGCGACCACGTATGCGAATACTCCGACGCCCCAGACCAGCCACGATTTCATGATGGGAAAACGATACGACAAATTCTCTTACCGAGAGTAACGAGTTACTCGCGCCCGAGGGACACCCACAGGGGATCCGACGCCCGCGCCCCCACGACCCGGTCGGCGAGCGCGTCGAGCCGCTGCACCTGCCCACCGGTGAGCGTCACGTCGAGCGCACCGGCGTTCTCGTCGACCCTCGCCGCGAACCGCGTTCCCGGAATCGGCACCGACGGCAGACCGAACGCGCGGGCCTTCACACCGAGCCACGCCAACGCCACCTGCGCGACCGTCGCGCCCGTCTCGTCGGCCACGGCACGCACCGCACCGCGCACGTCGAGGTTGGCGGGCAACGCATCGGCGTCGAACCGTGGAAACCGGCGACGCAGATCACCGTCACCGATATGTGCGGGATCGAACGCATCGGTGAGCAGACCGCGGCTCACCGGCGAGAACGGCACGAATCCGATGCCGAGTTCGGCCGCGGTGGGCACGACGTTCCGTTCGACGTCCCGCGAGACGATGCTCCACTCCGACTGGATCGCCGCGATCGGATGCACCGCGTGAGCGCGGCGCAGTTCGTCACCCGTGGCCTCCGACAACCCGAGGTGACGGACCTTCCCTGCCCGTACGAGCTCGGCCATCGCCCCGACGGTCTCCTCGATCGGCACGTCCGGGTCGACCCGATGCAGGTAGTACAGGTCGACGACGTCCACGCCGAGCCGCTGCAACGACGCATCGATCGACTCGCGCACATGGTCGGGGCGCCCGTCGATCCCGCGGTTCCCGTTCGCCGGATTCCCGACGAGCCCGAACTTCGTGGCGAGCTGCACCTCGTCGCGTCGGTCGGCCAGCAGCTTCCCGACGACCTGCTCGCTGAGTCCGCTGCCGTAGACGTTCGCGGTGTCGAGGAAGGTGACACCGATGTCGACGGCGTGGTGCAGTGTCGCGAGGGCCTCCGCGGGATCGGCCGGCCCGTACACCGGGGCGACGGACATGGCGCCGTACCCCTGCGCACTGACGGTCAGGCCGGGGGCGAGTTCGACGGTGGGGACGGTCATCGCGGGATTCTCCTCGGAGTCGGCGGCACGCGTACCTCACACACGGCACGCCCGTCGATCCTTCCGCACATCCACGCTCGGCGCAGGATCCGAAATCGCAGTGAAGCAAGTGCCCCGCGCCTACGCTGGGTCCATGGCGATCGACTGGCTCCGGCTGCAGCGCACCGCCCGAGCGGGATTCGACGATCGGCTCGCCCGGATCGACGACTGGTCGGCCCCCACCCCGGACACCGAGTGGACCGTCGCCGATCTGGTACGGCACGTCGTCGACGAGCAACGGTGGGTGGCGCCTCTCCTGTCGGGCCGCACCCTCGACGAGGCGGAGGCATCGCTGGCACCGATCGGCGACGACCTGCGGTCCGAGTGGTCGCGTTACGCCGAGCAGGCCACCGAGGCGTGGACCGTCACTCCCCCGAACACCGAGGTGCACCTGTCCTACGGCGCCGTCCCGTGCATCGCCTATCTGCGCCAGCAGGTCGGCGACACCGCCGTGCACACGTGGGACCTCGCGCGCGCCACCGGGGACGACGAACGACTCGATCCCGATCTCGTCGACGCCGTGTGGGCCGATCTCGAACCGCAACGCGACCTGCTCGCCGCCAGCGGCCTGTTCGCCGATCCGATCGCACTTCCCTACGACGCACCCGTCCAGGACCGGCTCATCGCCCTCACCGGGCGCGACCCACGACCCCGGGGGAGATCATGAACGACAGCAGCGAACCCGACGACAACGCCGTGCACGTCGACATCAAACCCCGCAGCCGCGACGTCACCGACGGCATGGAGAAGGCCGCGTCCCGCGGCATGCTCCGCGCCGTCGGCATGGGCGACGACGACTGGGCCAGATCCCAGATCGGTGTCGCCTCGTCGTGGAACGAGATCACCCCGTGCAACCTGTCGCTGGACCGGCTCGCGCAGGCCGTCAAGGACGGGGTGTTCGCGGCCGGCGGCTACCCGCTCGAGTTCGGCACGATCTCCGTCTCCGACGGCATCTCCATGGGACACGAGGGCATGCATTTCTCGCTGGTGTCCCGCGAGGTGATCGCCGACAGTGTCGAGACGGTGATGCAGGCCGAACGTCTCGACGGGTCGGTGCTGCTCGCGGGCTGCGACAAGTCGCTGCCGGGCATGCTGATGGCGGCGGCACGCCTCGATCTCGCGTCGGTGTTCCTGTACGCGGGATCGATCCTGCCGGGCACCGCGAAACTCTCCGACGGCACCGAACGCGACGTGACGATCATCGACGCGTTCGAGGCCGTCGGCGCGTGCGCGCGGGGTCTGCTGCCCGAATCCGATCTCGACGCCATCGAACGCGCCATCTGCCCCGGCGAGGGTGCCTGCGGTGGCATGTACACGGCGAACACGATGGCCAGTGCCGCCGAGGCGCTCGGCATGTCGCTGCCGGGAAGCGCGTCCCCACCGGCCACCGACCGTCGACGTGACGGATTCGCGCGGCGCAGCGGCCAGGCAGTCGTGGAGTTGCTGCGACGCGGCATCACCGCCTCCGATATCCTCACGAAGGAGGCGTTCGAGAACGCGATCGCCGTGGTGATGGCGTTCGGTGGCTCCACGAACGCGGTGCTGCACCTCCTGGCGATCGCCCACGAGGCCGACGTCGACCTGACCCTCGACGACTTCGTGCGGGTCGGGGCGCGCGTGCCCCACCTGGCCGACGTCAAACCGTTCGGCCGGTACGTGATGAAGGACGTCGACCACATCGGTGGTGTGCCGGTCGTGATGAAGGCCCTGCTCGACGCGGGACTGCTGCACGGCGGATGTCTCACCGTCACCGGCGGGACGGTCGCGGAGAACCTGGCGGGCATCGCCCCACCCGACCCGGACGGGAAGGTGCTGCGCGCATTGGCGCAGCCCATCCACCCGACGGGAGGCATCACGATCCTGCGGGGCAGTCTGGCGCCGGGGGGTGCGGTGGTGAAGTCCGCGGGGTTCGACGAGTCGGTCTTCGAGGGCACCGCGCGGGTGTTCGAACGCGAACGGGCCGCGATGGACGCCCTCGAGGACGGCACGATCACCGCCGGCGACGTCGTCGTCATCCGCTACGAGGGCCCGAAGGGCGGACCGGGGATGCGGGAGATGCTCGCGATCACCGGCGCGATCAAAGGTGCCGGTCTCGGCAAGGACGTGCTGCTGCTGACCGACGGCCGGTTCTCCGGTGGCACCACCGGGTTGTGTGTCGGGCACGTGGCGCCCGAGGCGGTCGACGCCGGGCCGATCGCGTTCGTGCGGGACGGCGACCGGATCCGGCTCGATGTCGCGAACGGTCTGCTCGACGTGCTCGTCGACGAGACCGAGATGCAGCAGCGGCGGCAGGGCTGGGAGCCGCTGCCGCCGCGCTACACGAAGGGTGTCCTCGCGAAGTACACGAAGCTGGTCGGGTCCGCGTCACGGGGCGCCGTGTGCGGGTGACCGCCCCCGACGATCAGATCGGATGGAATCCGGAGCCCACGCCACCGCGAGCGTTGATGTCATCGAAGATCACGTCGATGTTGGTACCCACCTCCGGGCCGATGCACGGCGCCATCAGGTAGGCGTTCACCATCGCCACCAGGGTGGTGCCCACCACGAGCGGTGCACCCGAGTCGCCCTCGACGACACAGACCTGGGACCAGGTCTCCTGCGCCCCGAACACGTCGCCCCACACGACACCGCACGTGTTGCCGGTGGTGCGGCCCTCCTTGCATGCGATGTTCGGGAAGTCGGCGGGGGCTCCGACCCCGGTGATGGTCACGTTCCCGACCCGGTTGACCGGTACGACCTTGGCGGCGTCGAACTGGATGACCGCGTAGTCGAGGGAGTCGTTGGTGGACACGATACGACCGACGGTCCCGGCATCGATGTCGTATTCGGCCTTGACGGTCATTCCGGGGTCGCCGCAGTGCCCGGCGGTCAACCCGACGAGACGGCCCGCACCGTCGTAGCCGATGGTGGTGAGCGTGCAGTCGAAGATGTCCTCGGATCCGTTGCCGAGGGTGATACCGGAGCCACCGCCGAGTGTCACCGGCGGCGCCGCGGCGGCCACCCCCGAGCCACCTGCGATCAGAGCGACCGCGGCCGCGAGCACCAAACCGAATCGTTTGAACATCGATGTCCCTCCCACACGGCCCGGTCAGGCCGCTTTCGCGGAAAGATTACTAGAGATCCACGCCACACGACGGCGTGGTCGCGATCCCGCGACGGTCAGGATCCGGCTCCGAGGCTCTCGAGCGCCTTCCTCGCCTCCTCCAGCTCACGGCTGAGCTGAGCGACCCGGTCCTCCGCGGCGCGACGCGCCTCGTCGATCACCGACTGCACCGCCTCCACCGCGGTCTCGTCGCCGAGCGCCCGGACGGCGCGTTCGACGGCGTCGGGGGTCACGGGCGCCGGCTTCCCGATCTTCTTCGTGCCCTGCGCCACCCCGACCGTCCACTCGTTCTCCGGATCGATGGTGACGGTGATGGTGATGGCCGGCTGCTTCTTCGCCGGTTTGCGCGCGGGACGCGGTTTCGGGGCGTCGGCCGCCGCGGCGGTGCCGGTGGACGGTTGCGTCACGGGTGCCTTCTCCTGCGTAGCTTTCGGCGCGACCGGCGCCGCGGTGGGTTTCGGTGACGGGACCTTCGACGCCGGCGTGCTCGACGCCGGCGTGTCGGCGGGTCTGCGTGCGGCGGGCGCAGCAGTTGTCTTCTTCGCGGCTGCCGCGCGGGCCTGCGCGGGTTCGCGGGTCGCCCGCAGCTCGTCGGCTTCGAACGGGAGTTCGTCGTCGACCCCCTTGGGGCGGACGGTGACGGTGTTGCCGGACACGGCCACGGCCCGCGCGGACGCGCCCGGCGCAATTCCGAGGCTGGGAATGCCCTCGACGAGATACACCGTGGCGCGGCGGCCCTCCGCGATCGCCGCGCTCAGTTCGGTGAGCTGGTCCGGGGTCAGATGGTCCCGTTTGCGGGGAGGCATGCTCGTCCTTTCACATGTCGCGCTTTCACGTGTCGCGGTGATCGACGGCGCCCACTGTCGCACACGTGTACGACAGGGTTCGCCGCGGCCACGGATACCGGAACGTGTGTTCTGCGCCTCGGCAGGGAAAGATGTCGGTGTGTCCTCGCCGCAGCCGGAACCCCTTCCCGAATCCGAGCTGCTCGCTGCCGTCCAGACCGAGCTCGAGCGAAGCCTGCTCGGCGGGCCCCGCCGGTACACGGTGGAGCAGGTCGCCGCGATGTCGGGGATGGACGCACCGCGCGTGCGCAGGCTGTGGCAGGCACTCGGGTTCACCGTCGATCCCGCGCCGGGCGCAAGAATGTTCACCGACGGCGACGTGGGGGCCCTGCGCGACATCGCCGCGATCGTGGAGAGCGGAGCGATCGACCACAGTCTCGAACTGTCCGCGGCACGGTCGCTCGGACAGTCGGTGTCCCGCCTCGCCGAATGGGAACTGACGTTGTTCAACTCCCACATGTTCGCGCGGCTCGTCGAGGCGCACGCCGATTCGTCCCCCGCGCAGATGCGCGGCATCATCGACGACCTCGTCCGGGGCATGTCGACGCGCGCCGAGAGTCTGCAGAGCTACGTCTGGCGCCGGCACATCGTCGCCAACACCGAACGCAACATCGTGCGGCCGCAGAGCGGCGCCGTCACCCACGACGTCGTCGTCGGGTTCGCCGACATGGTCGGCTACACCCAGCTCACCCGCCGCATCGACGCGAACGAACTCGACGAGTTGCTCGAGTACTTCGAGTCTGCGGTGACCGCGGTGATCTCCTCGCACCACGGTTGGGTCATCAAGACCGTCGGCGACGAGGTGATGTTCGCGGCGGATTCGCCCGCCGACGCCGCCCGCATCGCGATCGATCTGCAGGAGGAGTTCAGCGCCAGCAAGAACACCCCCGACCTGCGGGTCGGGATGGCGTGGGGTCCGGCGCTGGCGCGTTTCGGTGATCTCTTCGGATCCGTCGTCAACAATGCGGCACGCCTGACGGGCGCGGCACGACCGGGCACCATCCTGCTCGACGAGAAGCTCGCGGCGGAGCTCGATCCCGACGAGTTCCGAACCCAGCCGTTGCGCCGGTTGCGTGTCAAGGATTTCCGGCGGTCGCGTCCCTACGTGTTGCGGACCGATCAACGGTCCTCGCGGCGACGCTGATCTCCCCCGCCGCCCCGTCCCGTCCCGCAGTGCCTGCCACCCCGTCGGGTGGTGGGCATTGTGTCGTGGGCCCGATCACTGTAGCCTCGGGTTAACAGTAACCCTCAGTCACACTTAAAGGTGGAGGCATGACCGCATCGCTCACCCGCGAGAACAGCAAGGGCTTCGTCCCGGGCGTCCCGCTGTCCGATCGCGAGGACACCGCCCGGCGCCTGCTCGCGTCGTCCGCCCGCAAGTCCTACGACCCGACGATCGAGGTCGACTGGGACGCCCCGATCCCCGACGACAAGTACGGCATGACTCCCGAGTGGAGCACCCTCTACGGCACCGCGTTGTGGGACGAACTCACCGAGGAACAGCGCATCTCCGTCACCAAGCACGAAGCCGCGAGCGTGTCGAGCGTCGGACTGTGGTTCGAGATCCTGCTCATGCAGATGCTGTTGCGCGATGTGTACGACCGCAACAAGCACTCCCGTCACGTCCAGTTCGCGCTCACCGAGGTCGCCGACGAATGCCGCCACTCGGTGATGTTCGCGCGCGCCGGCGAACGTCTCGGCATGCCCGGGTACGGGCCCGCCAACTACATCCACCAGCTGGGCCGACTGTGGGGGATGTTCTTCCGCGGCGCCAACGCCTACGCATCGGTGATGGCCGCCGAGGAGATCCTCGACATGATGCAGCGCGAGTTCATGCGGGACGAACGCGTGCAGCCCGTCACCCGGTCGGTCAGCCGCATCCACGTCCTCGAGGAGGCCCGGCACATCCGGTTCGCCCGCGAAGAGGTCGCCCGCCGACTCTCCGGTGCGAGCCGCGCGCGCCTGGCGTTCGAGCGCGTCAACACCGCCGTCACCGTGTATTTCGTCGTCAAGAGCATGATCCACCCGGACGTGTACGCGAACGCGGGTCTCGATTCCGAGCGGGCCCTGGCGGAGGCGAAGAACAACCGGCACCATCACGACAAGGTGCGCAGGTCCGGCGCGAAGCTCATGACCTTCCTCGACAGCGTCGGCCTCATCGGTGGACCGTCGAAGATCCTGTACAAGAAGGTGCACCTGCTCTGACCCTGCCGGGTCGTCTGCTCAGCGGGATCCCGCGGGACGGCGCCGCGCGGACGCGGCTACCCTCCGGCCCATGAGCATCAGCGACCCCGCCGATTTCACCGGAAAGACCGTCGTCGTCACCGGCGGCACGAAAGGCATCGGATTCGTCATCGCCGAGACCTTCCTGGCCGCCGGTGCCGACGTCCTCGTGTGCGGACGCTCGGAACCCGACACCCTGCCGTCCGCGGACGGGCGCACCGCCGCGTTCGTGTCCGTCGACATCCGCGATGCCGCGCAGGCCGCTGCGCTGGTCGATGCCGCCGTCGAGAAGTTCGGGCGCGTCGACGTTCTCGTCAACAATGCCGGTGGTTCACCCGACTCCGACTCGGCCACCGCCTCCACCCGGTTCTTCGACCGGATCGTCTCGCTCAACCTGTCGGCGCCCTACTACGTCGCGCAGGCCGCGAATCTGGTGATGCGCGAACAGGAGACGGGCGGCGCGATCATCAACATCGGCAGCGTGTCGGCGCACGATCCGCAGCCGGGCACCGCCGCATACACCGCGGCGAAGGCCGGACTGCTCGCCCTGACCAAGGCCCTCGCGCTCGAATGGGCGCCGAAGGTGCGCGTCAACCACATCACCACCGGTCTGATCCGCACGGAGGCCGCCGCCCACGTGTACGGCGACGACGGTGGCGCGGCGGTGACGAGGACACTGCCGATCCAGCGGATGGCCGTGCCCGCGGACATCGCCGGCGCCTGCCTGTTCCTGGCCGGCCCGCTCGCGTCGTACGTCAACGGAGCCGATCTGGCCGTGCACGGCGGCGGCGAGGTGCCCGCACGCTATCTCGCGTTGCACCCCTGACGTCGCGGCCGACAGCAGTTTCGGCCCGACGAACGATTCCGACTCCCGTCACCGATCACCCCCGGTCGACGGCGCCCCCTTCGAGGCGCCCTCGACCGGGGGTGTTCGCCGTCCGGCCACCCCGCGCCCCACGAACCTGTGACCCTTGACACCTTCCCGCGCTGACGGTACGTTCACATTCAGTGAATGAATACTCATTCACTGAATATCGACATCGCATCGCGCCGACGACACGCCACTTCGACATCCGAACGGCACGCATCCGCATCCCCGGGAGGGACCATGAGCATCTTCGAAGACATCACCTACGAGATCGACGGCCCGGCCGCCGTCATCACCATCTCCCGCCCCGAGCGCTACAACGCGTTCCGTGGCCGCACCGTCGAAGAACTCATCAAGGCGTTCCGCGCGGCGTGGGCCGACTCGCGCGTCTCGGCGATCATCCTCACCGGCGCCGGCGAGAAGGCGTTCTGCACCGGCGGCGATGTCAAGCAACGCGCCGAGACCGGCGACTACGGGCCCACCGAGTCCGGAATGTTCGAGATCGGCAACCTGCACAAGCTGATCCGTGACATCCCGAAACCCGTCATCGCCGCCGTCAACGGGGTCGCCGTCGGCGGCGGGCACGTCCTGCACGTGCTGTGCGACCTGACGATCGCATCGGAGAACGCCACCTTCGGCCAGGCCGGCCCCCGCGTCGGATCGTTCGACGCCGGATTCGGTTCCGCATTCCTCGCCCGCGTGGTCGGCGAGAAGCGCGCCCGCGAGATCTGGTACCTGTGCCGCCGGTACGATGCCGCGACCGCCGAGCGTTGGGGACTCGTCAACTGGGTTGTGCCACAAGAGACTCTGCTCGACGAGGCGAAGTCCGTCGTCGCGGAGATCGCCGAGAAGAGCCCCACCGCGATCCGTTTCCTCAAGCAGTCCTTCAACGCCGACACCGATCACCAGGCAGGCCTGAGCAACCTCGCGATGTCGGCGCTCGATCTGTTCGGCAAGTCCGACGAGGGACTCGAGGGCGCGACAGCGTTCGCCGAGAAACGTCCCGCCGACTTCTCCCGCTTCGTCAAGGCCTGACTCCCCACCGAACTCAGTCTCCCGGAAGGATTTCCACCATGAGCAGCATCGCCCTGGTCACCGGCGCCGGATCCGGCATCGGCAAGGCCGTCGCCCTCGCGTTCGCCGGTCGCGGCGACCGTGTCGTCGCCGCCGACCTCGACCTCGCCGCCGCCGAGTCCACCGCGAAGGAATTCCCCGACCTCATCACCGCGTTGCCGGTCGACATCGCCGACCGCGATCGGGTCGACGAACTGCGCGACGAAACCCACGCACGCGTCGGCGTACCGGACATCGTCGTCAACGCGGCAGGGTGGGACAGAACAGACCAGTTTCTCAACGCGACAACGGAATTCGCACAGAAGGTGGTGGCGATCAACTATCTCGGCCCCGTCAACATCTGCAGCGCGTTCCTGCCCGGCATCATCGAGGCCGGGAACGGCGGACGCGTCGTCAACCTCGCATCCGACGCCGGTCGGGTCGGCAGCTCGGGCGAATCCATCTACGCGGGCGCCAAGGGTGGCGTGATCGCACTGACGAAATCGCTGGCGCGGGAGATGGCGCGCCACGGCATCACCGTCAACTGCGTGTGCCCCGGACCCACCGACACCCCGCTGTTCCAGGCGCAGGAGGAGAAGCTCAAATCCGCGCTGATCAAGGCGATCCCGTTCCGCCGTCTCGCGCGCCCCGACGAGGTCGCTGCACCCGTGCTGTTCTTCGCCTCCGAGAACGCTTCGTTCATCACCGGCCAGGTCGTCAGCGTCAGCGGCGGTCTGACGATGGCCGGCTGACCCCGCACCATCCTCCGAGAACAGGACCGTCCGCGATGACCGCGTCGTACAACGCCCGCGCATACCGCGAGTACTTCGAGAACGACTTCACCTATCTCAACGGGTTCCGGCGCAACACCGCCCGGTACGCACACCGCGTCGCCGTCACCGACCCGGTGACCGGAGCACAGCTGACGTACGCGCAGCTCGGCGAACGCGTCGACCGGCTCGCCACCGGACTGGCCGACGTCGGTGTACGGCCCGGCGACGTCGTCGCCTACCAGCTGTTCAACGGCATCGAGTTCGCCGAGCTCTACCTCGCCGTGCAGGCGGTCGGTGCCGTCGGTTCCCCCGTCAACCACCGGCTCGCCGCCGGCGAGGTCGCGTTCGTCCTCGACACCGGCACCCCCACGGTGTTCGTCCACGACACGGCGCTGACGAACACCGTCACCGGCGCACTCGAACTCGCCGCGCACACCCCCGCCGTGATCGTGACCGTCGGAGACGGTCCCGCCGCGGTCGCACCCGGTTCGACGAACATCGCCTACACCGATCTCGCTGCCGACCGGGTGGCGATTCCCCCGCACCACCGCACCGTATGGGACGAGACGACCCGCCTCTACACCTCGGGCACCACGGGCATGCCGAAGGGCGTGCCGCTCAACAGCCTCATCGAGGTGTTCAGCGCGCACGACGTGATCATGCACTTCCCCCTGACCCCCGAGGACATCACCTTGAACATGACACCGTGGTTCCACCGCGGCGGACTGTACTCGGGCGGACCGAATCCCAGCTTCTACGTGGGCGCGCAGGTGGTGCCGCTGCGTACCTTCGACGCCGACACGGTGCTCGATCTCGTCGAGCAGCGCGGCGTCACCTTCCTCATCGGCGCGCCGACCAACCTCGCGATGCTCACCACCGCGCAGGAGGAGCGACCGCGGGATCTGTCGAGCCTGCGCGGGATCGTCACGATGGGTGCGCCCCTCGAGCGGGACGCGGCGCTGCGCTACCAGCAGGTGCTCAACCCGCGGATCTTCAACGGCTACGGCAGCACCGAAGGGTTCTGGAACACCTTCCTCCGCCCGTCGGACCTGCCCGACCACGCCGGCAGCGCCGGACGGGCCTGCACCGACGACGACGTCCGCGTCGTACGGGTCCACCCCGACGGATCGGCCGATCCCGACGACGTCGTGGCCCGCGACGACACCGAGGTCGGGGAGGTGATCGTGCGCTCCCCCAAGTGCGCGAACGCCTACTTCGATTCGCCCGACCAGGAGAAGGCCAAGTTCCGCGACGGCTGGCTCCACATCGGCGACCTCGCCACGTGGGATGCCGGCGAGTACGTCACGATCGTCGGACGCAAGGACGACATGCTCGTGTGCGGGGGCGAGAACGTCCATCCGGTGCAGGTCGAGGAGGCACTCAACTGCCATCCGACAGTGCAGGATTCGTTGGTCGTCGGTGTTCCGGACGAACGGTGGGGACGCATCGTCGTCGCCTACGTCGTCGCCGACGCCGAGCGTGGCGCCCCGACCGCGGACGTCCTCGACGCGCACTGTCGCGCGCACCCGATGCTCTCGGCGTTCAAGCGGCCCCGCGCCTACCGGTTCGTCGATACGCTGCCGGTCTCGGCGACCGGCAAGAAACTCCACTACAAGGCCACCGAGACGGCCGCCGCCGAGTACGCCCGCGGCGCGTTCGTCCACCCGACCGAATCGAGACTCGTCCGATGAACGCCCGCCTCACCCACGATCCCGAACACCTGCAGTTCCGCGACGTCGCCCGCGGTTTCGTCCGCGACCGGATCACTCCCGTCCACGAGGACTGGGAACACGCCGGGCTGCTCGACCCGGGCCTGTTCACCGACGCCGGCAAGCTCGGCCTGCTCGGATTCTCGGTTCCCGAAGAGTTCGGCGGGCCGGGAGTCGACGACTTCCGGTACAACGCCCTGCTCGTCGAGGAAGTGAATCGGGCCGGGCACGCGGCGGCCGGGATCGCGTTCTCGCTGCAGAACGACGTGGTGCTGCCGTACCTGACCGACATGAGCACCGCCGAGCAGAAGGCGCGGTGGCTCCCCGGCGTCGTCACCGGCGAGACCGTCCTCGGCATCGCCATGACCGAGCCCGGCACCGGAAGCGACCTGACCGGTATCCGCACCACCGCCGTCCGCGACGGCGACGAGTACGTCGTCGACGGTTCCAAGACGTTCATCTCGAACGGACAGAACGGCACCCTGTTCGTCGTCGCGACCCGCACCTCCGACGATCCGCACGGCGGCCTGACCCTGCTCGTCGTCGACGCCGACACCCCAGGTTTCGAGCGCGGCCGCAACCTGGAGAAGATCGGGCTGCACGCGCAGGACACCAGCGAATTGGTCTTCACCGGTATGCGGGTGCCCGTCGCGAACCGGCTCGGCGAGGAAGGTGACGGATTCGGTCAGCTCGTCCACAATCTGCCGCAGGAACGGCTGTCGCTGGCTGTCGGCGCCGTCGCCGCGGCCGAGGGTGTGTTCGCGCAGACCCTCGCGTACGTGCAGGAACGCACCGCGTTCGGGTCGCCGGTGTCGAGCTTCCAGAACACGAAGTTCGTGCTCGCCGAACTCGCCACCGAACTCGACCTGGCCCGCACGTTCCTCGACGACTGCATCGCCGAGCACGTCGCCGGCGCGTTGACCGCGGCGCGCGCCGCCCGCCTCAAGTGGTGGACGACGGAACTGCAGGTCCGGGTCGCCGACCGGTGCCTGCAGTTGCACGGCGGTTACGGATACATGCGCGAGTACGCGGTGTCCCGGGCCTTCGTCGACGCGCGCATCCAGACGATCTACGGTGGCACCACCGAGATCATGAAGACGATCGTCGCCAAGGACCTGGGCATCTGAGTTCGAAGCCGCCGGTGACGGTCGAGTGCGCAGTTGTGGACGCGATTCCGCACCGAATCCGTCGAAAACTGCACACTCAGATCTAGGTCCAGTCCAGGACGGCGCCGACGGCGGGATCGGTCCCGGTCAGGGCGTGGGAGATGCGGCGGGCGACGTCCGCGACGAGGGGGGCGATCCAGTCGACGTGAACTGCGCGGGCGTCCCCCGCCAACGACACGCTCGCGAGCGGGATGTTGGCGCCGCGCAGGGGTGCGCCCACCGCGACGACACCGAGGTTCGCCTCGTCGCGTTCGAACGCGACACCACGACGTTTCCGGATGCGGTTGAGTTCCTGGTGGAGAACCACACGATCGGTGATGGTGTGCGGGGTGAGCGCCACCGGGCGCGGCGGGCACAGTGCGTCGACGTGCTCGGGATCGAGGGTCGCGAGCATCGCCTTGCCGCCGGCGGTGGCGTGGGCGTGGACGCGTCCACCGACTCGGGTGGGGACCGACCCGGCGCGGGGACCACCGATCTTGTCGAGGCAGTACGTCGACGCGCCGTCGAGGACTTCGAGGTGCACGACGGCACCGGTCTGCATCGCGAGTTCGTGCAGGAACGGGGCTGCGCTCTCCCGGATCCGGTCGCGGTTGACGTCGCCACCGAGGCCGAGGGCACGCGACCCGAGGCAGTATCCGAACGGTGCGTGATCGACCCATTCGAGACGGACCAGCTGATCCAGGATGCGGTGGACCGTCGACCGGGGCAACCCGGAACGGATCGTCACCTCCTCCAGGGTGAGCCGTGCTGTTCCCGAATCGAACGACTCGAGGATGCGCGTGAGCCTTTCGATCATCGACGGCGGCAGTTCCCGCTGCGCGGATGAACCGACGGCTACGAAATCGGGGTCGACGACAGTCAACGTGACCTCCATCACAACTGGTCGAGACGGTGAAGCGGACGGGATCCGGAACTGAAATTGATTCCCGTAACGTTAGCAGCACCACACGGTCTCGGTGAAGTGGTCGAAACGCCCGAAACGGTCACACTTGGGACACGGGGATCTGCACACGGCCGGACACCGTTCGCGCGCCGCGACGGCACCGAGAACATACCGCCTGCAACGATTCCGGATCCGTATCCGCCGGTGGGGCCCGCACCCTCCCGGGAACGGGCCCTCCGGCGACGGGGTGCCGGGATCAGTTGTCGCCGGCCTTCAGCGCCTCCGCGATCCGCGTGGCCTGCGCGTCGCTCTCGAGCAACTGCCGCACGAGCCACAGGCTCAGCACACGCGACACCGTCGACGCGATGAACACGGCGACACCGACGAGGGTCAACGTCACGAATCCGATGCTCAGCAACTGGTACGACGCGATGTCCCGCAGATCCGACAGCGTCAACGACGCCACATACACCACGAACGCTGCGACGACACCGACAATCATCAGCACGAGCCCGACGATCCGGCCCTTGCCGCCGGATGCGGGACGGGCAGCGTCGATGCCCAACTCGGCGATGTTCTTCTTGAACTGCTCACGTCGTTCGTCGACGAGTGCGGTCATGGTCAACCTCCTAGATAGCTTGCGGACAGTTCTTCTTCGATCTCCGCCGGATCACCCGTCCGCACCACCCGGCCCTGCAGCATCAGTGCCGCACCGGTGGCGATCGGAAGGACTGCCCTGGCGAACTGCTCGGCGACGAGGATGGACACACCCTCCGCCGCCAGTTCGCCGACGATGTCGTAGATCTGGGAGACGATGCGAGGGGCCAGGCCCATCGACAACTCGTCGAGCAACAGCACCGTGGGGTGCGTGCCCAAAGCGCGCGACAGTGCGAGCATCTGTTGTTCGCCGCCCGACATGGACCCGGCCAGCTGGGTCCGGCGCTCACCGAGAATCGGGAAGCGCGAGTAGGCGACGTCCTCGAGATCGGCGAGCGACACCCCGGTCCCGGTCGCGATCCACAGGTTCTCCCGCACCGTCAGGTTCGGGAAGATTCCCCGCCCCTCCGGGATCGAGCACACACCCGACCGTGCGAGGTCCGCCGCCGAGGCGCCGTTGACGACGTGACCGGCGATCCGCAGCTCGCCCGACGCCACCGGGTGCACCCCCGAGCACACCTTCAGCGTCGTCGTCTTGCCGCCTCCGTTGGGGCCGAGGAGCGCGACGACGGCCCCCGGCTCGAGGGCCAGATCCACGCCGTGGAGGACCTCGATCGTGCCGTACGCGGCCCGGACCCCGGCCAGTTCCAGCAACGGCTCGGTCATACCGCCTCCTCCTCGGTGCCGATGTACGCATTGATGACCGCCGGATCGTTCCTGATCTCGTCGGGCACCCCGCTCGCGAGCACCGCACCGTAGTCGAGCACGTGGATCGTCGAGCAGATCTTCATCACGAGGGGGATGTCGTGCTCGACGAGGCAGATCGCCAGTCCGCCGGCGGCGAGCTCACCGAGCAGCGCCGCGAATTCCTCGGTCTCCTGTTCGGTCTGCCCCGATGCCGGTTCGTCGAGGAGCAGCACCCGCGGTCCCGCCATCAGGGCCCGCGCCACCTCGACGACACGCGCGCGGCCGGTGGGGATGTCCGCGACGTCCCTGTGCGCGACGTCGGTGAGCCCGGTCAGTTCCAGGAGCCGATCGGTCTCGGCGTCCACGTCGATGCGGTGACGTCCGTTGGCGTTGTGGATGTCCCCCGCGACCCGCAGGTTGTCGCGCACCGACAGCGACACGAACAGTTCCAGACGCTGGAACGTGCGGGCCAAGCCCATCCGGGCCCGCTTGTACGGGGCCAGCCGCGTCACGTCCCTGCCGTCCAGGAAGACGCTGCCCGACGTGGGCCGCTGCAGGCCGGTGATGGTGTTGAACAACGTCGTCTTGCCGGCTCCGTTGGGTCCGATCAGCCCGGTGACGACACCCGGGCCGACCGAGATGCTCACGTCCCTGACGGCGACATGACCGCCGAACCTGACCGTGATCCCTCGGGTTTCGAGCAGTGGTGCGTCAGCCATGGGTGACCAACTCCTTGTCTGCGCGGGCGGGAATGTTCAACTGGTCGGCGATACCCAGTTCCCGGTCGATCTCGTCGCGCACGGCCGGGCCGTACGGCTCGTCCACCCCGACGCGCTCGGGGACGAGCGGGCGCCGACGTTCCGCTTCCTCGGCGCCGAGCACCGCATCGGGCATCAGCCACCGGCCGACGACGGGCAGCAGGAACACCGTGGCGATGGTGATCGATGCGAACCACCAGTTGTCGAGCGCACCGGTGAGGGCCAGCAGATACGACACCCCGATCACGACCGCGCCACCGGCGAGGACCGGCCTGGCGTCCGCGAGGGTCCGGTACGCCTCGACCATCTGGTGCACGGTACCGCTCGGGTTCGCGGCCACACCGATACCGATCAGTGCGGGGCTCACCGCCGCGACGTGCCCGAGGAACGTCCACATCCCGGAGAGTTCCGGTTGCGCCGACGCGAGATTCGAGAACGACACCATGATCACGGCGAAGCCGATACCCGACATCAGGCCGCCGAACAACGCGCCCGAGACGTATCCGATCCCCGCGACGACGGTGAGCATCAGCAGCGACAGACTCACCATGATCGAGTAGGTCTCGATGGACACCGACCCCATGGCGCTCGCCATGAACAACCCGCCGAGACCGGCGATGCCCGTGGAGAGACCGAACACGCCGAGCTTGAGCCGCACGAGGCTCTGACCGAGCATCGCCGACGCTGCGGGGCTGTCCTTCATCGCGGCGAGCCGGCGTCCGTATCCACTGTTGCGCAACGCGATCACACCGACACCGAGCACGGCGAAGATCACCGTGACCGTCATCAGGAAGGTGGTCGGGTCCTTCAGGTCGAGCGGACCGACCTTCAACGGCGGGATCGCGATGTTCCCGTCGGTGAACAACGAGAATTCGACACCGAACAGTTCGTGGCGGGTGGTGTCACGCAACACCATGTTCGACAGGAACACACCGAACGCCATCGTCGCGAGCGCCAGGTACAGGCCGCGCAGACGCAACGCCGGCAGCGCGATGAGGCCACCGATCACCGCGGTCGCGGCCACCCCCAACACCACACCCCACAGGTTCAGGTACGCGGCGAGACCGGATCCCGAGATGCCGAGGTGGAACGCGACGATCGTGGCGATCGCCCCGAAGGAGACGGGCGCCAGATTCAGTTCACCGGCGTATCCGGTGAGCAGCGTCAGCGACAACGCGATGATCGCGAACGTCATGCCGATGGTCAGCGTGGTGATCGCAGAGGTCACCATCAGCAGACGGATCGCGTAGACGATCACCACGAGCGCCACCGCCCACGCGACCGCCTTGCGCACCGACGGCACGTGGTAGCGCTCGCGGGTGCGGGTCACCGCTCCGCGCAACCGATCCTGCGGCAGCACGATGAGCACCACGAACAATGCGATCATCGGCAGCGACACCCGGAAGTTGGACGTCCAGTTCCACGAGGTCGGGAAGTACGCGAGGACGTAGGTCGCGGCGAGCCCCAGGAAGAGCGCACCGGCGAACGTTCGGGGAATGCTGCGCAGCCGACCGAACATCGCGGCGGCGAAGGCGTCGATGACGAGCAGCGTCAGCATGTTCGCCTCGAGGGTGCCGCCGTTGATGGGGGTGATGAGGATGCCCGCGAGCACCGCGAGGGTCGAGCCCATCACCCACGACAACGCGGCGAGACGATCGGGGTCGTGGCCGTTGAGCCGCAACAGGTCGGGGTCGTCGACGACACCGCGCATCGCCACTCCCGAACGGGTGCGGGTGAACATGATGCGCAGACCCACCGCGATGGTGATCGCCACGGCGATGCAGATCAGCTCGTGGTAGCGGATTCCGACGCCGAGAACTTCGATGCCGTTGCGGTCGCCGAAGAACATCGCCATCGTGCGCGGCGTCTCCGGATGCCAGAACCAGTGCGAGACCGCGACCATCCCGAGGAGGATCGAGACGGTGACGACGATCTTCGTCACCTCGGCGGTGTCACGCATTCCGCGCATGATCACCGTGTAGAGGATCAGACCCATCAGCGGCCCGAGGATGCCCAGCACGATCAGCAGCGCCACCGGAGTGGGTAGACCCCACCCGACCTTGAACTGCCAGTAGGCGAAGGCACCGAGCATCGCCTGGGCGCCGTGCGCGAAGTTGAAGATGCCCGAGGTGTTGTAGGTGAGGACCAGGCCGGACGCGGCGATCGCGTAAACCGATCCGAGCACCAGCCCCACGACGGTGAAGGTCAAGAAGGTGTCCATGCGAAAACCTCTGCTCGTCGGTGCCGGCGGTGCGTGCACCGCCGGCACCGGTCGTCATCGGATCAGGACGCCGGCCTGATGATGTTGGGATTCAGGTACTTCGTGGCGATGCGGTCGGGCCCCAGATCGGTTCCCCACGTGCTGGAATCGGTTGCGATCAGGTACTTCTCGTCGCACTTGAAGGTGCCGGCCTCCGCCGGGAACGCCTGCGTGAACTCCGTGCCCGACAGGGTCGTGACGAGTCCGCACGTCGCGGGCATGTTGTTGCCCGGATCGGTCACGGCGTGCAGTCCACCCGCGTCCCACTCGTGGATGCTCGACAGTTCGTCGATCATGCACTGCCGGGTCAGGTCGGAGCCGCACGCGTCCGCGGCGGTCGCCCACAGCAGGAACGACGACGTGGCCTGCATGCCCAGCAGCGCGGTCTTGCCGCCCTGCGCTTCGACGATGTCGAGGTAGTCCTGCACGGCCGGAACGATGTCGGCGTTCTCGATCATCTGGAAGGTCATGCCGGCGTGCAGGTTGTCGAGCAGACCACCGTTCGCGCCGTTCCACTCGCGCGCGGCGTCGCCGTACCAGGTGGCCTCACCCATGAAGATCGGGTCGATGCCCGACTGGTCGAGGGCCTTGATGAAGTTGAACTCGGCGGGCACCGGCGACCGCGACGTCCACAGCCCGTCGACGCCGCATTCCCGGAACTTCTCGGCGAACGGCACGTAGCTGGATTCGCCCTCGTAGTTGAGGGTGACACCGCAATCCTTCAGATCGAAGCCCGCGGCTTCCGCGACCGAGCGGATCTTGGTGGTCGACGTGATGATCGTCGGCATCGTGGAGCCGACGAGATCGAAACCGTCCATCAGATCGGGGTACATCTCGGCGATCTGGAACCACTGCGAGCCGTTCGCGTAGTCGACGGGGAACGGAACACCCTGGTACGTCATGGGCCCGTTCGCGGCGTCCGGGGACACCGTGAAGCCGGGAACCGCCGCCATGTTGCAGGCCACGCGCGTCTGCTCGGACGTCTGATCCATCGCGAATCCGTGGCCGACCATCATGAACTCGGAGCCGCACGCGTTCTGCATCGCCGCATTGGCCTGCGTCATCGCGGCGTCGTAGTGGGTACCGACGATCTGCCGACCGTTGATGCCGCCCTGCGCATTGCACCAGTCGATCATGGCGGCGACGGCATCACCCATCTCCTTGTTCAGGCCCGGGCTGTTGGTGAAGCCGCGGTCGTCGCCGTAGCCGATGCGGATCTCGGTGTCGGTCACGCCCTGATCGGTCGCACCCGACGCGTCACCGGTGCCGCACGGCGACTCGAGGGTTCCGAACTTCGCGTCCGCCCCCTGCTGGGTTCCGGCGGCCGTCGCTGCCGAATCGGGGCCCGACGCGACCGATTCGACCGGATCACCTCCTCGGTTCGAGGCACAGGCCGATGCCACCACCATGGTGGCGGCGAGGCCCACCACCAGTTTCGATGCGGTGCTGCGTTTCACTCGGGAACTCCTTCGGATGGGACCGGTCCACGACGACGGCGAGGGGGCACTCACCTCGCGTCCGGATGGCGGGTGCCGCGAAGGTAGCCAGCCGGAAAGTGACGCAGATCGCTACATCCCGGTGAGTGGGACGAATCGGTGATGGCGGACACACCGTGCGTCGTTCCCGTTCCACCACACGCTCGTCCCGGTCAGTGGTATCGATCACTACCCTCGGCCGGAAAGAGGGTGAGATGGTCACGCTCGATACCGGACTCGACACAAGGCCGCACGCAGGAAAGGTCCCCCATGACAGCACCGACAGATCTTCAGCAGATGCTGCAGCAGGTCGTTTCCCGACTGACCGGCCCCGGCGGGCGCTTCGAGATCGTCGAGGAAGAGGTCCGCGGAAACCGCATGCAGGTCATGCGGAACCGCAGTCGGAACATCGGCGATCTCGTCGCCGCGTCACGCGCGTGGGGCGACCGCGACTACCTCGTCACGGCGGATCGGCGCCTGTCGTTCAGTGATCACGCCGACGCGGTCGCGGCGGTCGCGACCACGCTGCGCGACGAGTACGGCGTCGGCAAGGGTGATCGCGTCGCGATCCTCGGTGCGAACTCCCCCGAGTGGATCATCTCGTTCTGGGCGGCGCAGACCCTCGGTGCGATCGCGGTGGGACTGAACTCGTGGTGGACTCCGCACGAGATCGCCCACGGTGTCGGGCTCGTCCGACCGAAGGTGCTCATCGCCGACGCGAAGCGGGCCGAGCTGGTCGAGAAGGCCGACGTGTCGGGCTTCGCACTGCTCACGATGGAGGAGGACGTTCCGCGGATCGTCGCCGACGGCGCGGGCGCGGAACTGCCGTCCACCGACGTCGACGAGGACGACCCGGCCGTCATCCTCTTCACCAGCGGGACGAGCGGTCGCCCGAAGGGGGCCCTGCACTCGCAGCGCAACGTGCTCGCGGTCGTCGACTATCTCAAGTACTCGGATGCGTTGATGTCGGAGATGTACGGGCGTCCGTACGACGAGACCGTCCCCAACGATGCGCGGTATCTGATGACATCGCCGCTGTTCCACATCGCGAGCCTGCACAATCTCGCGGTCGTGCGGCTGGCGACGGGCAGCGCGGTGATCATCAACGAGGGACGTTTCGACATCGACAAGGTCTTCGGTCTCATCGAGCGCGAGAAGGTCACGAACTGGGGTGCGGTGCCGACGATGGCGGCGCGGATGCTCGAGCACGAGAACACCGACGAGTACGACCTGTCGTCGCTGACGGGGTTCGCGTTGGCGTCGGCTCCGTCGTCGCCGGAGTTCAAGCGCCGCCTGCGGGACAAGTTCCCGTTCGCCGATCAGGCCCTGGTGGACAGCTACGGCCTCACCGAGTGCAGCACCGCGATCGCGTTGGCCACCGCCCCCGAGATCGAGGCGTTTCCGGGCACTCTCGGCAGCACCACCATCACCGTCGCCATGGAGCTGCGGGATCCGTTCGGTGAGCGGGTTCCCGACGGCGAGGAGGGCGAGATCTGCGTGCGCAGCCCGTTCGTGATGCTCGGGTACTGGGAGAACGAGGAGGCCACGGCCGCGGCCATCGATTCCGAGGGCTGGCTGCGCACGGGTGACTACGGCACCTTGGAGAACGGCCGGTTGCGTCTGACCGGTCGCCGGTCGGACCTGATCCTGCGCGGCGGGGAGAACGTGTATCCCGTCGAGATCGAGCAGGTTCTCGACGAGCATCCTGCGGTGCAGGAATGCGCGGTGATCGGTGTCGATCACCCGGATCTGGGCCAGGAGGTCGCCGCGGTCGTGGTGCTGCACCCGGGTGCGGAGGCCGACGAGGCGGATCTGCAGGCGTACTGCAAGGACCGGCTGTCGTACTACAAGGTCCCCACGAAGTGGAAGATCACGCGGGATCTGCTGCCCCGCAATGCCACCGGAAAGGTGATGCGGCGCGACGTCGCCCTCTGACCCCACCCCACCCGTGCGCGTTTCTGGTAGCTGGAGCTACCGGAAACGCGCACGGGTGTCAGCGCAGGGCGAACAGCGTCGCAGCGTTGTCGTGGCACACCTCGCGCAGCCACGCGGAGTCGGGCGCGACCCGCTCGAGCGCATCGAGTTGATGGACGTACGGGTACGGGATGTTCGGGAAGTCCGTGCCCAGCAGAACCTTCGAGCGCAGCGCCGCCAGCCGCGACAGTTCGTTCGCCGGGAACGGGGTGGCGGCCTCGGTGAAGTCGGTGAACGCCATCGTCGTATCGAGGTACACGCGCGGGTACCGCTCCGCCAGATCGGCGAACTCCCGGTACTCGGGCAACCCCATGTGCGCGACGATCACGGTCAGTTCGGGGTGACGGCGCAGCAGTTCCGCCATCGGTTCCGGTCCGGTGTGCACCCCCGGTGCCGGCCCCGATCCGCAGTGCACGACCGTCGGGATCCGCTCCTCCTCGAGTTGCGACCACACCGGCTCGAGGAGTGGGTCGAGCGGCGAGTAGCCACCGACCTGGATGTGTGACTTGAACACGACCGCACCCGCACCGATCGCGTCGGCGACGTACCCGGCCGCTTCGGGTTCCGGGTAGAACGTCGCCGTGTGCAGACAGTCCGGGGTGCGCGCAGCGAAGTCGGCGGCCCACGAATTCAGCCACGCCGCCATCGCCGGCTTGTGCGGGTACAGCATCGACGTGAACTTCCGGACCCCGAAATCGCGGAGCCGCGCGACGCGTTCGTCCTCGTCGTGCCGATAGGTGATGGGCCATTCCCGCCCGACGAGCGGTCCCGCCTCGTCGAAGTACTGCCACACCTTGTCGAGCACGCTCTTCGGCATGAAGTGGGTGTGGACGTCGATGAGACGGTCGATGCCATGGCGGCGACGGAAGTCTGCGACGCGATCGATTTCGTTCACATCGCGACCGTACCGACTGTGCGCGGGCGCATCGGCCGACGCGCGCACCCGGCGGGAAAGTCGCTGTTCGAAGGCCGTATCGGGCCCGAAACCAACCCCCGCAACAGGTTAGGTTAAGCTAACCAATTTGTAAGGTACTCCAATTACCTCACCCAGTTCCTGGTAAGCGCACAGCAAGGAAGATCGATGAACGCATCCCGCCTGTACCGAGGTGCCGTGCTCGGCACCTTGGCAGCTCTGGCCCTGACGGCGTGTTCGAGCGACCCCGCCACCGAGTCGACCGCCGCCGATTCCACCGTCACGGTCGAGGACAACTTCGGTACCCAGACGGTCACCGTGCCGCCGCGGTCCGTCGTCGCCACGGACAACAGCACGTTCGAGACCCTCGACACCTGGGGTATCCCGCTCACCGCCGGTGCCGTCACTCTGATGCCCGACACGATCTCCTACACCCGGGACGACACCATCGTCGACCTCGGGTCGCATCGGGAACCCGACCTCGAAGCGGTCGTCGCCGTCGATCCCGACCTGATCATCAACGGCGGACGCTACGCGCAGCACCGCGAGAAGTTCCAGCAGCTCGCCCCGGACGCCACGATCGTCGAGGTTGCGCCCCGTGACGGCGAAGCGTTCGATACCGAACTCAAGCGCGGCGTCACCGTCCTCGGCGAGATCTTCGACAAGGAAGCGGAAGCGCAGGCGCTCAGCGACGCGTTCGATGCGTCGATCGCCCGTGTGAAGGCCGCCTACTCCCCCGACCAGTCGGTGATGGGACTGATCGTCTCGGGCGGCGAGATCGGCTATGTCGCCCCGAGCAACGGACGCACCATCGGCCCGATGTTCGACATCTTCGGTTTCACCCCGGCCCTCCAGGTTCCCGAAGGAACCAACGACCATCAGGGTGACGACATCTCCGTCGAGGCCATCGCCGCGTCCGATCCGGGCCTGATCATCGTCATGGACCGTGACGCCGCCGTGGCCGCGGACGAACCGGACTACCAGCCGGCCGCCACGGTGCTCGAGAACTCCCCCGCGTTGCAGAACGTGTCGGCGATCCAGAACGGCAACATCATCTACCTGCCTGCCGACACCTACACCAACGAGAGCATCCAGACGTACACGGAGTTCTTCAACTCCCTCGCGGATCTGCTCGAGAAGAACGCGGCGTCGAGCGCAGCGGACAACTGACTCACACCACCGATCGTGGGCCCGGCCGACCTGCCGGGCCCGCGATCGGTGTGACGACGAGAGCAGAGAGCACGACATGACTACGCACACCCCACCGGCACGCACCCGGGAGACACTGTTCGACCGGAAGCTGCTCCTCGGATTCCTCGGGGTCGGCGTCCTGCTGATCGGATCGCTGTTCACCGGGGTGTTCGACATCTTCGACGGCGAGTTCGGCTGGGAGATGTTCAACATCACCCGGATTCCCCGCACGATCGCCCTGGTTCTCGCCGGCGCCGCGATGGCGATGTCCGGCCTGGTCATGCAGTTGCTCACCCAGAATCGTTTCGTCGAGCCGACGACGACCGGCACGACGGAGTGGGCCGGGTTGGGGCTGCTGCTCATGATGATCGTCTTTCCCACCGCCGGTCTGCTCCCCCGGATGATCGGTGCCATCGTCGCCGCGTTCGTCGGAACCATGATCTTCTTCCTGTTCCTCCGGCGGGTGCAGTTGACGTCGTCACTGATCGTTCCGATCGTCGGCATCATGCTCGGCGCGGTCGTCGGCGCCATCACCACCTACATCGCCCTCGCCACCGACAAACTGCAGAGCCTGGGCATCTGGTTCGCGGGCAGCTTCACGTCGATCATCAGAGGCCAGTACGAGGTCCTGTGGATCGTCGCGGTGGTCACGGTCGTGGTGTTCGTCGTCGCCGACCGGTTCACGGTCGCCGGTCTCGGCGAGGACGTCGCCACCAATGTCGGCCTGAACTACAACCGCATCATCCTGTTGGGAACCGGGCTCATCGCCGTCACCACCGGGGTGGTGACGGTGGTGGTCGGGTCCCTGCCGTTCCTGGGACTGATCGTTCCCAACATCGTCTCGATGTTCCGCGGTGACGATCTGCGCAGCAACCTTCCGTGGGTGTGTCTGCTCGGTATCGCCATCGTGACCGTCTGCGATCTGATCGGCCGGACGATCATCATGCCGTTCGAGATCCCGGTGTCGCTGATCCTCGGGGTCGTCGGTGCCGTCGTCTTCATCGCTCTGCTTCTCCGGAGTCGCCGCCATGCCTGACCTCTCCGTCACGCCGACGGTCCCCGCCGCGACTGCTCCGCAGCACACCGGTTCCGGCGCGTTCCCGACCGCCGACCGGCAGCGCCGGTACTGGCTGCTCGTGGGTGTGCTGGCCGCCCTCTCCGTCGTCATCGCCGTGGGGATCGTGTCCTGGAACAATCCGATGCCGTTCGGGACGGAAGGGTTCTGGCGGATCGCGCAGATGCGCGCGACGAGTCTCGTCGTGATCGCGCTCGTCGTCGTGTGTCAGGCCGTCGCCACCGTCTCGTTCCAGTCGGCCACCAACAACCGCATCATCACGCCGTCGATCATGGGGTTCGAATCCCTCTACGTCGCGTTGCAGACGGCCGCCGTCTTCTTCCTCGGTTCGATCGGGGTGACGGTGTTCCAGGGTGTGACGCAGTTCGTCGTCATGATCGTGCTGATGGTCGGGTTCTCGCTGATGCTCTACGGCTGGTTGCTGTCGGGCAAGTACGGGAATCTCCAGGTGATGCTGCTCGTCGGGATCGTGCTCGGTGGTGGTCTCGGATCGATCGCGACGTTCATGCAGCGGATGCTCACGCCGAGCGAGTTCGACATCCTGACCGCCAAACTGTTCGGGTCGGTGTCCAACGCGGATGCGTCCTACCTGCCGTTGGCGATCCCCCTGTGCATCCTGTCGGCGGGGGCGCTGTGGTGGCGCTCGCGACGACTCGATGTCATCGCGCTCGGCAAGGACGTCACGACGAATCTGGGTCTGCACCATCGCCGCGAGATCATGATCGTGTTGTTCCTCGTGTCGGTCCTGATGGCCACGACCACCGCGCTCGTCGGGCCCATGACGTTCCTCGGATTCCTCGTTGCGACGCTCGCCTACCAGTTCGCGAGCACCCACGAGCACCGTTACGTGTTCCCGGTGGCGATCCTCACCGGGTTCGTCATCCTCGGCGGCGCCTACTTCGTGTTGAAGAACATCTTCTACGCCGAGGGCGCCGTGTCCATCATCATCGAGGCCGTCGGGGGCTCGGCCTTCCTCTTCGTGATCCTCCGGAAGGGCAGACTGTGATCGAGATCAAGGGGCTCCGCAAGGAGTACAGCAGCACGGTCACGATCGGCGACATCGACCTGACCATCCCCGCGGGCGGCATCACCGCGCTCGTCGGACCGAACGGTGCCGGCAAGTCCACGATGTTGACCATCGTGGGGCGGTTGCTCGGTGCCGACGCCGGGACCATCGAGATCGCCGGCTACGACGTGTCGAGCACCAAGTCGAAGGATCTCGCGAAGATCGTCTCGGTGCTCCGCCAGGAGAATCACTTCGTGACCCGGCTGACGGTGCGGCAGCTCGTCGGTTTCGGGCGCTTCCCGCATTCGCAGGGCCGGTTGAACCGGGCGGACGAGGAGGCCATCAGTCGGGCCGTGGAGTTCTTCGGTCTCACCGACCTCGAACACCGCTACCTCGATCAGCTCTCCGGCGGGCAACGTCAACGCGCCTATGTGGCGATGGTGCTGTGCCAGGACACCGATTACATCCTGCTGGACGAGCCGCTCAACAACCTGGACATGCGTCATTCCGTCCAGATGATGAAGCATCTGCACCAGGTGGCCGTCGAGCTGGGGCGCACCGTCGTCGTCGTGCTCCACGACATCAACTTCGCGGGCCATTACGCCGACCGGATCTGCGCGATGAAGAACGGCCGGGTCGTCGAGTTCGGAACCCCGGACGAGATCATGCGGGACGAGGTTCTCACCCGCGTCTTCGACACTCCCGTGACGTGCGTCGACGGCCCCAACGGCCGGCTCGCCGTGTACTACTGATTCCGGGGCCGACTCGGAACACGTCGGCGGGGCCGAGTCAGAACACGTCGGCGGGGCCGACTCAGAACAACGTCAGTTCACTGTCGCCGGCGGGTGAGGGCGTGCGGGGTTTGACCGACGCCGGCGGCGTCGTGTCCACCTTGATCGGCCCCGGCCGGGCAGCGACCTCGCGTGCCGCCTCACCGGCGAGTTTGTCGGCGACCTCGTTGAAATGGTTGCCGACGTGCCCGCGGACCCAGCGGAAACGCACCGGTCCGGTGCGCTCGGTGAGGGCCCGGTCGATGTCGCGGACGAGGTCGAGGTTCTTCACGGGCGCACCGGACGCCGTCTTCCACCCTTTGCGTTTCCATCCGGGCAGCCATTCCGACGCGCATTTGATGGCGTACTGGGAGTCGGACTCGATGATCATCGGCTCGGCTCCGGGATGTGCCCGCAGGGCTTCGAGGAGGGCGCGGAGTTCCGCGATCTGGTTGGTCCCCGATCGTTCGCCACCCGACGCGGTGGGACCCTCGTGATTGACCCACGCCCAACCGATGGCGCCACCCGGGTTGCGCAGGCAGGATCCGTCGGTGCTCACGATGATCATGTTGCGAACCATAGCCTTTCCGTCCGACAGGTTCGAACCCGTCCTACCGGCCACAACACCCGTCGCAACCGCCCCTGCGGCGAGCTTCCGTCACACGGGTGTTCCGGCGGTACGGCTTAGAGTGGACCGGTGACGTCCACGGCCTCGCCCCTCGACACCCGCGTCCGGGTGCGATGGCCCGTCCACGTCTCCTCGACTCTACGGCCTCTCCAGCGCGGACCGTGGGATCCGTGTCATCGTGCCGACGGAAATGCGGTGTGGCGTGCGTCGCGTATGAACTCCGGTCCCGTCACGTATCGGCTCGTCCAGGACGGCGCGGACGGTGCCCGCTGCACCGCGTGGGGGCCGGGCTCCGCCGAACTGGTCGATCGTCTGCCGGCGTTGCTCGGCGACGACGACGATCCGACCGGCTTCGCCCCGGAGCATCCGGTGCTCGTGGAGGCACACCGCCGGTTTCCTGCGCTGCGCATCCCCCGCACCGGCCGGGTTCTGGAGTCGCTCGTTCCCGCGGTCCTGGAGCAGCGTGTCCACGGAGTCGCGGCGTTCGCGTCGTGGCGTCGGCTGGTCACCCGGTTCGGTGATCCCGCGCCCGGACCCGCACCCGACGGCATGCGCGTGCCGCCGAGCGCGGAGGTGTGGCGCCGCGTCCCGTCGTGGGAGTTCCACCGCGCGAACGTCGATCCGGGTCGCGCCCGCACCATCGTGCGGTGCGCCCAGCTCGCCGATCGTCTCGAACGTCTCGCCGACGACACTCCCGCCGATGCCCGACGCCGTTTGCGCAGCGTCCCGGGGATCGGGGTGTGGACGGCCGCGGAGGTCGCGCAACGCGCCTTCGGGGATGCCGACGCACTGTCGGTCGGCGACTACCATCTGGCGACCGTTGTCGGACACGCCCTGTTCGGATCGCCCCTCGACGACGCGGGGATGGTCGCCCGGCTCGAGTACCTGCGCCCACACCGGTACCGTGCGGTCCGGCTCCTCGTCGCGGCGGGCGGGTACGGGGCCGTTCCGAAACGGGGGCCGCGCACCCCCGTGACCGACCATCGCGGGCGATGAGCGATTCGTCGATGCGCACCCCGACGACCGTAGAATCGGTGCCATGTCCGCCACCGACGTCGCACCCGGTCCGGTACGCCTCGAACACCTCCCCAGTTTCCTGCTCACTCGCGCGGCACGGCATGTGCACCGCATCGTGTTCGATCGGTTCGACGAGGCCGACTCCCACGGCTACCACTATCGGGTGCTGGCGGCACTCGACGAATACGGCCCCACCAGCCAGGTGGAGCTCGCGCGGCGTTGCGTTCTCGACCGCAGCGACATCGTCGCCGCCGTGGACGCGCTGGCGGAACGACGGTTCGTCGAACGCGCCACCGATCCGCGGGATCGCCGACGCAACATCATCACGCTCACCCGGCGGGGTCGCGCACGGCTGATCGAGTTGGACGGGTTGATCACCGCCGCGCAGGACGAAGCGTTCGCGGCGTTGGACGCCGAGGAGCTCACGCAACTCTCGGCGATGCTCACCAGGATCGTCGGTCATCGCACGGGGCGTCCGGGCCCCGCGTGACTCGAGTCCGCGTCGGCCTCCCGAGCGCCGGAACCGAGTCGGCCGACGTCGCCTGCACCGCCCGTTACAGCGACCGCGCGATGATCTGCTTCATCACCTCGTTGGCTCCGGCGTAGATGCGTTGCACGCGCGCGTCCTCGTACATGCGGGCGATGAGGTACTCGCGCATGTACCCGTAGCCGCCGTGCAGCTGCACGCACCGGTCGATCACCTCGCACTGCTTGTCGGTGAGCCAGTACTTGACCATCGCGGCGTCCGACGGGTCGAGTTCGCCGCGCAGATGCGCTTCGACGCAGTGGTCGAGAAACACCTGGCAGGTGCGCGCGACGGTCCGGCATTCGGCGAGTTCGAACGCGGTGTTCTGGAACTCGAAGAGGCTGTGCCCGAATGCCTGACGTGCCTTCGTGTACCGCACGGTCTCGTCGACGGCCCGCTGCATCGCACCGGCCGCCTGCGCCCCGATGATGAGGCGTTCCTGGACGAGCTGTGCCATGAGCTGCCCGAACCCCTGCCCTTCCTCGGAACCGAGCAGGTTCGCGACGGGCACTCGGACGTCGACGAACGACAGTTCGGAGGTGTCGGCGCCGTGTTGGCCCACCTTGTCGAGGACCCGGCCGACCGAGAACCCCGGGGCATCACGGAGATCCACGATCAGCAGCGACACCCCCTTCGCCCCCGCCTTCGGGTCGGTCTTGACGGCGAGCACGATCATGTCGGCCGACGACCCGTTGGTGATGAACGTCTTGCTGCCGTTGACCACGTACTCGTCGCCGTCGCGGATCGCGGTGGTCTTGATGGCTTTCAGATCGGATCCGGCACCCGGCTCGGTCATACCGATCGCGCCGAGGATCCGTCCCGATGCCATACCCGGCAGCCACGTGCTCTTCTGCTCCTCGGTGCCGTAGGCGAGGAGGTAGTGCGCGACGATGCCGCTGTGCACCGACACCCCGAACGCGAGGTCTCCGGCGTAGCCCTGCGCCTCGAACACCGCGAGGTCGTGCGCGAAGGTACCTCCGCCGCCGCCGTATTCCTCCGGAACCGAGCACAGCAGCAGCCCGAGCTTCCCCGCCTTCGTCCACACCTCGCGGTCGATGCGACGCTGGGCGTCCCATTTCTCCGCGTGCGCCATCACCTCACGCTCGAAGAAGTCGCTCGCCAGTTCGTGGACCGCGCTCACCTCGTCGTCGAACCACGACGGCACATGCTGTTTGTTCACCGGGCAGGTCTTCCTCTCCGAGCGTGCACGAGAGTACGTGCGGTCGTGGTCATTCCGCGCGGAGTTCGCGCTTGAGCAGCTTCCCGCTCTGGTTGCGCGGCAGGGTGTCGACGAACCGCACCGCCTTCGGCACCTTGAACGGGGCCAGCCGCTGCTTCACGTGATCGACGAGTTCGCTCTCGGTGGCGGTGTGCCCGTCCTTCAGCACGACCACCGCGGTCACCGCCTCGATCCACTTCTCGTCGGGAATACCGATTACCGCGACCTCGGCGACCGCCTCGTGGGTGTAGATCGCGTCCTCCACCTCACGCGACGCCACGAGGATGCCGCCGGTGTTGATGACGTCCTTGATGCGATCGACGACGGTGATGTACCCCTGTGCGTCGCGGGTGACGAGGTCACCGGAGTGGAACCAGCCGTCGCGGAACGCTTCTGCGGTGGCGTCGGGGTTGTCCCAGTAACCCAGGCACAGTTGCGGCGAGCGGTACAGAACCTCCCCCGGCTCGCCGTCGGGAACGTCGTTGCCGTCGGCGTCGACGACACGGGTCTCGACGAACAGGACCGGTCTTCCGCAGGACGACGGTCGCTCTTCGTGTTCCTCGGGTCGCAGCACGCACGCGAGCGGACCGATCTCCGACTGTCCGAAACAGTTGTAGAAGGACAGTTCCGGGTAGCGGCCGCGCAACCGCTGGAGCACGGTGACCGGCATGATCGACGCTCCGTACTGGGCCTTGCGCAGCGACGACAGGTCGCGGATGTCCAGATCCGGGTGGTTCGCGAGCGGCACCCACACCGTCGGCGCGAGGAACAGCGAGCCGATGCTCTCGTCCTCGACCAGTCGCAGGATCGCCGGGATGTCGGGGGCGGGAAGGAGGCGGATCGTGGCGCCGATCGCGAGGTACGGGAGCATGAACACGTGCATCCCGGCCGAGTGGTACAGCGGCATGCAGATCAGCGGATTGTCGTCCTGTGCGAGGTCCAGCGCGACGATCGTCGACGTGTACTCGAACACGAGTGCACGATGGGTCATCATGGCGCCCTTGGGCTTCGATGTCGTTCCCGAGGTGTAGAGGAGCTGGACGAGGTCGGTGTCGGCGACCGCGACGTCGAGTTCGGGGACGTCACCGGCGGTCGCGACCGCGAGCAGGGAGTCGTCCGCGTCGTGCAACGGCACCACGATGTCGGCGGGCACGTCCGCGAGCACCCGATCGAGGTTGTCGCGCAGTGCAGGATCGACGAGCACGGCCCGGGATCCGGACTGCGCCAGCAGGTAACGCAGTTCCTCACCGCGCAGCGCGTAGTTGACCGGGACGTGCACCAGGCCCGCGCGCGCCGCGGCGAGGTATCCGACGACGTAGGCATCGGAGTTGGTGCCGTACGCGGCGACCCGGTCGCCGCGGTCGAGCCCGAGCGAGATCAGGTGCGCGGCGGCACGGGTGATGGCGTCGTCGAGTTCCCGATAGGTCAGGGTGCGGTCGCCGAAGCGGAGAGCGACCCGGTCCGGGACTCGTGCGGCGGAGCGCCGGAGGATGCCGTCGACGGTGCTCGAGCGAGGATCTGGGCTCATGGCGCTCAGGTTATAGGACGTCCAACAAAGCGTCCAGGGTTCGTTCCGGAGCCCGCGACGGTGGTCAGCGCCCCTGCCACACCGGCGGACGCTTCTCGACGAACGCCGTCATGCCCTCCTGCGCATCGCAGATCACGGCGTTGCGCGCCATCGTCTCCGACATCGACTCGTACGCCTCGTCCTGCGGCAGGTCGATCTGGCGGTAGAACGCTTCCTTGCCGATCTTCAGTGTCGCCGGCGAGGCACCCACGATCTTGCCCGCCAGCACCGCGGTCTCCCGTTCGAGCGCCTCCGGTTCGACGACGAAGTTCACCAGCCCCCACTCCGCGGCGGTGTGCGCGTCGATCGTCTCGCCCGTGAGCAGCATCTGCAGTGCGCGTTTGCGCCCGACCGCACGGCTCACCGCGACCATCGGCGTCGAGCAGAACAGCCCGATCTTCACTCCGGGTGTGCCGAACCGTGCGTTCGCAGCGGCAACCGCCAGATCGCACGACGCGACCAGCTGGCAGCCCGCCGCGAGCGCCGGGCCCTGCACGGACGCGATCACCGGTTGCGGGATCTTCTGCACGGTGTTCATCATCTCGGTGCAGACCTCGAAGACGACGCGTTCCTCCTCGAGGGTGCGACCGATCATCTCCTTCAGATCGTGCCCCGCGGAGAACACCGGCCCTTCGGCACGAACGACCACGACCCGCACCGCGGACTCCGCCGACAACGCCGTCAGACCGAGGGTGACCTCGCGCATCGTCGCCACGGACAGCGGGTTCCGCTGCGCCGGGCGGTTGAGGGTGAGCAGACCGATACCGGTCGATTCGTCGACCGCGATCAACACGGACGCGGGCAGGGACTCGTCGGCGGAGCGGCCGTTCGCATCGTGATCCGTCACAACCCCTTTCCTACACCACCGGACGGTGGGTGGCACCGCTTCACCACCGGTACGTCACGACCCGCGCGCACGGAGAACGAGGTGTCCGGTCACGCCGTGATCACGGCTCCGGTCGCGGCCGACACGCCGCTGCGCACCCGCAGCAGCAGTCCGTCGAGCGCCGCCGCGACCTCCGCGGCATGTTCCCCGAGCACCCGGTGCCCGGCACCCGGGATTCCGATCAGCTCCGCCCGTGGCAGATTCGCGGCGATCGCCTCGGAGTGCGTGATGGGCACGAACCGGTCGTCGGTGCCCGCCGCCACCACGACCGGAATCGGCGCGAGCGCACCGACCGCCGCGAACTCGTCGAGGACGGCGAACGCCGCGAACAGCCGCGACCACGTCACGACCGACGTCTCGTTCGCGAGCACCATGCCCAGCATGCGCAACCACGATTCGTCGCGGCGACGCCCCGCCAGCACCGTGCACACCGCACCACCGGCGCGTTTGGACCGTTCCATGATGCGCGGCGCCCGACGCACCGCCCGGTGCAGCCACGTCGTCGCCGGATGGCGAAGATAGCGGCCCACACCGCCGTCGGCGAGGCCGCCCGCGGCCGTCGACAGCAGAGCCGCACCGACGATGCGGTCGCCGACCGCGGCGGGAAACAATCGTGCGTACGCGAGGGAGACCATCCCTCCCATCGAGTAACCGACGAGCACCACCGGGCCGGTCGGCACCAACGCGCGCAGCACGGCGTCCAAGTCGCGGGCGAGCTGGTCGAACGTGAAGGCGTCGACGTCGCCGACACCCGAACGGCCGTGCCCGCGTTGGTCGTATCGAACCGTGCGCACGGAAGGCACGCTGATCAGCTCACCGACCGCGTCCCAACACGCGGAATCCTGGCAGTGGCCGTGCACGCACACCACGGTGAGGTCGGCGTCGGCCGGGCCGTCGACGTACGCGGCGAGCGGAACACCGTCGTCGGCCGCGACGGTGACACGGGTCGGGGAAGCGGGCATGGTCGGTCTCCTGGAGGTGATCTGCCAGAGATGTCGCCTGCGCTTCGCCGTCCGTTAACCGTCGCGACCCGATCGTGACCCTCGCTCGGTCGCCGACCCCCTATCGTCTCGGGGCGAGCGCCCGGATCATCGGAGCGGGATCGCCCGGCGCGAGAAGAGCGATCACCGGTGTGGTGATTCCGGCCTCCGCGTAACGCTCGAGATGCTCGCGGCACTCGTCCGGGCTCCCGTGCACCACCAGATCGTCGACCACCCGGTCCGGAATCGCGTCGAGCGCCCCCGCGCGGTCGCCCTCCGCCCACAATCGCCACATTCCGTCGAATTCCTCGGAGCGCCCGAGGAATTCGTGGAAGGCTCGATAGACGGGTACGTTCATGTAGGACGCGATCATGCGCCGCCCCACCGCGCGCGCCGTGTCGGTGTCGAACCCCGGCAGCACGAAGATCCGCGCGACGATCTCCTTACCGTCACCGCCGTCGTGCACGTACGGCGCGACCGTCCGCACGTCGTCGGCCGACAACCAGTTGACGATCGCCCCGTCGGCCTCCCTGCCCGCGAGCCGCAGCATTCCCGGTCGCAGTGCCGCCAGCAGCACCGGCGGAACCGGATCGGCGACGAGCCCCGCGCGGAAGCCGTCGACGGTGAACGTGTCGTACTCGTGGGTGACCTTCTCCCCGGCCAACGCGGACTTCAGGAAACGCAGGGTGTCGCGGGCCCGCTTGTAGGGTTCGTCGAACGCGATGCCGTTCCATCTGCCGACGATGACATCGGAGGAGGTTCCCACCCCCAGCGCGAACCGTCCCGGTGCGGCGGAGGCGAGGGTCGCGGCGGACATCGCGAGAGTCGCCGGCCCCCGCGTGTACACGGGAACGATCGCGGTGCCGAGCCGCAGGGTCGGCGCCCACACGCTCGCAAGCGCGAGCGGGGTGAAGGCGTCGGCGGCGCCCGCCTCGGACGACCACACGTCCGTGTAGCCGAGGTCGGGGAGTTCCTCGACGATCCTGCGCTGGTCGGGGAACGGAATGCCGTCGAGGGGCACGGTCAGCCCCCACCGCGATGTGGCCTGTGTCATGCCGGTCACCCTATCCGGCGCGGTCGGTATGCTGATCCGTCGTGCAGATCAGGCAGTTGTGGCGGTATCCGGTGAAGTCGTTCGGCGGCGAACCGGTACGGTCCGCGACCATCGAAGCCGACGGTCTGCGCGGCGATCACGTGTGGGCGGTGGTCGACGCCGCCGCCGGCACGGTCGCGAGCGCGAAGAAGTTCCGCCGCTTCGGTGTGCTGCTGACCTGCGGGGCGCGGATCGTCGACGACGATGATCCGCGGGATCCGGCCGCCCTCGAACTCACGTTTCCCGACGGGACGGTCGTGCGCGGCGACGACCCGGGCGTCGACACGCTGCTGTCGGATCTGACCGGCATCGCCGTGCGGCTCGAACCGCGCTCCCGGTCGTACGACGAGGCACCGCTGCATCTCGTGTCGACATCCTCGGTGGAGGCGCTCGGTGTGGACGAACCGGTGGATGTCGCGGTGCGGCGGTTCCGGCCGACGATCGTCGTCGACACCCCGGACCGGCCGGGATTCGTCGACAACGACTGGGTCGGCACGTCACTGCGCTGCGGTGCGGTGGTGCTGCACCCGCACAAACGCACCGGCCGGTGCGTGATGGTCACCCTCGACCATCAGGAGGTGCTCGCGCGACGCGACATGTTGCGCACCGTCACGGCGCGCAATCGCGTCCCCGGCGTGGCGGGCGGGAACCCCGCCCCGTGTGTCGGGGTGTACGCGCGGGTGTCGACGCCGGGCACGGTCGCGTGCGGCGACGAGGTCGTCGTCTCCTGACCCCCACCCGTGCGCACTTGTGGTAGTTCCCACTACCACGAGTGCGCACGGGTCAGGCGCCGGTGGCGGGGAGGATGCGGGTGCGCACCTCACCGAAACCGATGCGCCCACCGTTGACGCCGGGCGCGGTCGCGGAGATCGCGATCTCGTCGCCGTCCTGGATGAACGTGCGCTGCTCACCGTTCACCTCGACGGGCTCTGCACCACCCCAGGTCAACTCGATGAACGCACCGCGCTGGTTCTTCTCCGGACCCGAGATGGTGCCCGACCCGAACAGGTCGCCGGTGCGGGTCGCGGCGCCGTTGACGGAGGTGTGCGCGAGCATCTGCGCCGGCGACCAGTACATCTGCGCGTACGGCGGACGCGACACGATCTGCCCGTTCCACTCGACCGCGAGATCGATGTCGAGGCCCCACTTCTCGGTGCCCCGCAGGTACGGCAGGGGCTCCGGATCCTGAACCGGGGTGTCGATACGCGCGGCTGCGAGCGCGGCGAGGGGCACCACCCACGGCGAGATGGAGGTCGCGAAGGACTTGCCCAGGTTCGGCCCCAGCGGCACGTACTCCCACGCCTGGATGTCGCGGGCCGACCAGTCGTTGAGAACAACAACGCCGAAGCAGTGGTCGGCGAACTCGTCGGGAGTGATCTGCTCGCCCATCGACGAACCGACACCGACGATGAAACCCAACTCCGCTTCGATGTCGAGCCGCACGGACGGACCGAACACCGGCGCGGGATCGTTCGGGCCCTTGCGTTGACCGCAGGGGCGCACGATGTCCACACCGGACGTGACGACCGTCGACGACCGCCCGTGATAGCCGACCGGAAGGTGCTTCCAGTTCGGCATCAGCGGATCCGGATTCTGCGGACGGAACAGCCGCCCGAGGTTCGAGGCGTGGTTCTCGGAGGCGTAGAAGTCGACGTAGTCGGCGACCTCGATCGGCAGGTGCATGGTCACGTCGGCGATCGCGAACACCGCGTCGTCGGCGACGTCCCCGCCGACCGTCTCCTCGACGGCGGCGCGCACCTCGTCCCAGCGGGCGCGACCCTGCGCCATGAAGGCGTTCAGGCTCGGCTCGGCGAACACGACGTCGTCCTCGAAGATGCGGCTCAGGTCGAGTACCGAATCACCCACGCGCACACCGACACGCGGTTCGGTGTCGGCGGTGGAGAAGATCCCGTACGGGAGGTTGTCGAGCCCGAAGAGTGAATCCTCGGGGATGGCGATGGTGGTCATGCGAGGTTTCCTTCGCTGATCGGGGAGACGGACTTCGGTGCCAGACCCAGCGCGAGCAGATCACCGAGCGGGTCGGCGATGCTGCACGTACCGAACGACCGGAACCTGCGGCGCAGTTCGGCGGCACGGTCGGGAGGCAACGCCGACAGGCGCGACGCCAGTGCCTCTCCGTCGCGGTCGGCGAGCACCGCGGCGACCGCGCTCGTGTCACCGCCGTCCAGCGCCGTGTCGACGGCGGCGAGCACGTTGAGGAAACCGTGCTGTTCGAAACCGGTCTCCGGGTCGGTGTTGCGCACCGCGTGGTGGAGTCCCGCGGTGGCCTTGAACGGCACACCCGCTGCGACGACGGCGACGACGGCATCGGCCAGTTCGGCTTCGTCGGGGTAGGCCTCGGCGACGATGCCGCCGGTACGGAACTTCGCGGCATGCGGGGTGCCGGTCATGCGGGCGAGGATATCGGCGCGGCGGGCGTCACGCGGGACCTCGACGAAGATCGCGATCGTCGGGTGCGCGGCAGCGATCCCGACGAGACCGGTGAACAGGTCGTCGACGGTCTGCTCGGCGGGCACCGCGATCTCGAGAGCCACGACGGAGACACCGTCCAGTGCGTCGACCTTCGCCAGCGCTGCCGCGACCGCGTCCGTCCCGGCCGGAACCGTCAGACTCAGGTCGAGGTCACCCGGATACGGTTGCACTGCAAGGAGTTCGGAGAGTTCTCCGAGTCGTCCGGCGGGGAACACGAACGAGCCGACGAGCGGCGCATGATCCGACCCGCTGTGCGCGGCGTGGGCGGGCACGGCATCGGGCAGCGGCGCGTTTCCGGGAGGGAACAGCGCGGCGTCGTCGCACAGGTCGGCGAAAAGGGGTCCGAAGTCGGTCATCGGCGCGCCTCCAGGTTGCGGTTCCAACTGCCCGCGTAGGACGGGTCCTCGCAGGCGAGTGCGCCTTCGCCGAATTCGAGCGGACGGAAGGTGTCGACCATGACGGCGAGTTCGTCGAAGAAGTCGACTCCGATGCTGCGTTCGTAGGCACCGGGCTGCGGGCCGTGGGCATGACCGCCGGGATGCACCGAGACGGATCCCTGCCCGATACCGGATCCCTTGCGTGCCTCGTAGTCTCCGCCGACGTAGAACATGACCTCGTCGGAGTCGACGTTCGAGTGGTAGTACGGCACGGGGATCGACAGCGGGTGGTAGTCGACCTTGCGGGGCACGAAGTTGCAGATGACGAAATTGTTGCCCTCGAACGCCTGGTGCGCCGGCGGCGGCTGGTGTACGCGACCGGTGATGGGCTCGTAGTCGTGGATCGAGAACGTGTACGGATAGAGGCAGCCGTCCCAGCCGACGACGTCGAACGGGTGCTGCGGCACGAGGTAGCGGGTGCCGACGAGGCCGTGCGACGTGCGGTGCTTGACGAGTACCTCGACGTTCTCCTCCTCGACGAGCAGCGGCTCGCTCGGACCGTGCAGGTCGCGTTCACAGAACGGGGAGTTCTCGAGGAACTGCCCGAACCGCGACAGGTAACGCTTCGGCGGGACGATGTGGCTGTTGGCCTCGATCGTGTAGGCACGCAGCGGCTCGTCGCCGGTGGGCACCCAACGGTGAGTGGTCGCCATGGGCAGCAGGACGTAGTCGCCGGGCTTCGCAGCGAGCGCTCCGAACACCGTTTCCACTGTGGCAGTGCCTGATTCGACGTACACCATCTCGTCGCCGACGACATTGCGGTACAGCGGCGACGGTTTCGTCGAGACCACGTAGGAGATGCGCACATCCGCGTTACCGAGGACGAGTCGGCGGCCGGTGACGACGTCGGTGTCGCCCCAGATGCTCTCGGGGAAGAGGTCGTGCAGGTTCAGGTGTCGCGGCTTCAGCGGATGGTTCGGGGTGGTCGTCTGGTCGGGCAGCGACCATTCGGTGGCTTCGACGATCGCCGACGGGATGTGCCGGTGGTACAGCAGCGACGAGTCGGACGAGAAGCCCTCCTCACCCATGAGCTCCTCGTAGTAGAGGTTGCCGTCGCCATCGCGGTGCTGGGTGTGACGCTTGGGCGGGATGACGCCGAGCTGTCGGTAGAACGCCATGATTCGGCTCCTGTGCGTGTCTCGAGCTGCGGATCGGCTCCGATCTCCGGATCGCCTCCGCCGTATTAGTAAATACATTAACTAACTGGAGCCCGTGAGCGCAACCACACCCTCGGCATCGAGACCGGTCAGTTACGTCCGCGCACGTCGAACTGACTGCGATTGGTGATGAGCTTGTTCAGCAGCATCACGAGGATCTGCTGCTCGGCGTCGCTGAGCACGTCCACCCACGCCGCCTCGCGGTCGTTCTGCTCCCGAAACGTCTCGGCGATCTCCCGCTCCCCCGCCTCCGTCAGCGACAACTGCACCGAACGGCCGTCGTGACTGACCGGAGTCTTCTCCAGCACACCGGCTTCTACCAGGGGTTTCGCCAGGTTCGACACGGCCGCGCGGCTCATGCCCGTCAATCGCGCGGCGACATTCGGCTCGACGGGACCGGCCAGCCACGTCACGAACATCAGACGGTACGCGGACCACGACCGTCCACGCGGCCGATGAACACTCGACTCGAGGTCGTAGGTGACGATGTCGGACGCGCGGTTGAGGGTCAGCAACACCTCCGTCGCGCCGCGGTTGTGCTCGCCGAACCTGCTGTTCAGACGCTCCTGCGCGAGTTCGACGAAGCTCCAGTAGTCGAGGTCGCGGGGTGCTGACATGCGGTCACAGTACCGCACCCGCGAGATTGTTCATACATATATCAGTTGCGGACAGGGTGGCTTGTTGCAGTGCGCGACAGTCACCGTGCTCGCCCACCTCGTCCGCACGCGTGAACTCGCCCGCACGCGTGAGCGAACGTACCCCTCGATCGAATCAATAGACCGGGTGTACCACTCGCTCGCCGGCGGGGGCGCTCCCCCGGTCGACTGCACTTCCGTCGCCCGACCATTCCGGGCCGACGTGATCGACCTCCGAGGCACCCGCGCGACGTGGTGTTCGGCACGTCGTGGCCCGTCCGCCTGCAAATCTGCACGCACGTGTGCACAATTGTCGAATGAGTTCCACGGACACCCCCATCGAACCGCACCGGCACACACTGCGCAGTCCGCGCTTCTGGCTGGCGCCGCTCGTGGTGGTTACAGCGGTGATGTCTTCGCTGGCCTACTTCTATCTCGGCAGCATCGTCGATCCCACCGGGCACCTACGCGAGTTCCCGATGGCGATCGTCAACCAGGACGTCGGCGACGTACTGCCCGGCTCGGACGAGCACCGCAACCTCGGCACCGAGATCACCGCGGCGGTGCTCGACGAGATCGATCCCGACCGCATCGACTTGCAGGAGATGGGGATCAGCGCCGCGAACTCGGGGCTCGACTCCGGGACGCTGTACGGGGCCATCGTCATCCCCAGCGACTTCACCAAACGCACCTCCATCCTCGCGCAGGGCAGTGTCGTGCCCGGGGACATCGAGAAACCGGTCATCACCGTGTACTCGAATCCCCGCGCCGGCACGTTCGCGAAGGGCATCGTCGATCTCATCGGTTCCTCCGCCACCACCACCATCAACGACACCGTCGGCAAGCAACTGACCGAGCAGGTCCAGTCGACTCTCGCCGAGTCCGCACCCGACCTGCAGCTGTCCGGTGGCGCGCGACTCACCCTCGCCCAGCCCATCAACGTCCTCAACGTGGAACACAACCCGCTCCCGGACGGGACCGGCGCCGGACTGTCCGCCTTCTACTTCTCGCTGCTGCTGATCCTCGCGGGGTTCACGGGCGCGACGATCGTCAACTCCCTCGTCGATTCGGCGCTCGGATTCGTGCCCACCGAGTACGGCCCGCTCTACATCGACAAGGAGACCACCCGCATGTCGCGGGTGACGGTGCTGCTCGTCAAGTGGGCGATCATCGTGGTCCTCGCACTGATCGTGTCCGCCCTCTACATGTGGATCGGATCCGCGCTCGGCATGTACGCACCGCGCGGCCTGCTCATGTGGGAGTACGGGGCGCTGGCCATCGCCGCGGTCGGCATCACCTCGGTGTCGATGATGTCGGTCTTCGGTACCGCCGGCCTGTTGGTGAACCTGTTCCTGTTCATCATTCTGGGGCTCCCCTCGTCCGGTGGCACGGTTCCGATCGAGGCGATGCCGAAGGTGTTCGAGTGGTTGGCGACGTTCGAGCCGATGCACCAGGTGTACATATCGACCCGAGCGATCCTGTACTTCGACGGGCACGGGGCCGCCGGGATCACCCACGGGGTGACGATGACGTTCGTGGGTCTGCTGGTCGGTGTCGTCGTCGGGTTGGTCGTGTCCTGGATCTACGACCGCCGCGGTTTCCACCGGTCCCCGGACGCGCGCCTGCCGAAGTTCGCCGACCAGCTCTGACCGGGCAGGTCATTCGCGAGCGTTCGGTGAGGGCGGCGTCGGCGGCGAGTCGACGGAGGACGACGGTGCGTAGGCCGCGTGCGTCCACAGGTGCGACACCGCGTACGCCCGCCACGGGCGCCACGGTTCGGCGCGCGCGACGGCGGCCCGTGGATCGTCGATTCCGAGGGCTCGGCGCAGCACGAGGTCGCCGGAAGGGAACGCGTCGCGGTCGCCGAGGACACGCAGCGACAGGTGGTCGACGGTCCACGGGCCGATACCCGGTACCGCGAGCAGTGCGGCACGGAAATCGGATCGTGTCGGGTCGAGCCCACCGTCGGCGACCCGGGCGAGTTCGCGGACGGTGCGGGCTCGGGACGCCGTCAGGCCCACCGCGGCGCGGAGTTCACCGACGTCGCTGTGGGCAAGGCGGCCGGGAGGCGGGAAACATTTCAGCCCCTGCGGCGCGGGGTCGCCGTAGGCGCCGACGAGTCGCGCGGTGAACGTGCATCCCGCTGCGACGCTGACCTGTTGGCCGAGCACGGTCTGGACGGCGGTCGCGAACCAGTCGGTGCTGCCGAGCACCCGCAGACCGGGACGGGCCGCAACCAGCGGTGCGAGCAGGGTGTCGGTGCGCAACGTCGCGTCGACGGCGGGGTCGGCGTCGAGGTCGAGCCAGCTGCGGACGAGCTCGTCGGGTTCGGCGACCGAGCGGGTGTCGTCCGTGTCGACGCGGACGGTGACGTGGTCGGGTGCCCCGAGGGTCACGGACACCGCGGATGCTCCGGTCGGTGTGCGCACCGCCCGCACGTGTGTCGCGCTCGCCGCGTCGTGGCGTTCGTATCCGACGACGGTGTGCGCACGGAGCGCGGCGAGCACCGCGCCGGCCGCGAACGGCGGGGTGACCGGTATCCGCAGTGTCCTCATGCGACGGTTTCGAGGTCGAGGAGGATGCGTTTGGCGTCGATACCGCCGACGTACTGTCCGATGCTGCCGTCGCTGCGCACCACACGGTGACAGGGGACGACCACGGGCAGCGGGTTCTTCGCGCACGCGGTTCCCACGGCCCGCACCGCGCGGGGGCTGCCGGCGGACGCCGCGACCTGCGCGTAGCTGGCGGTGTGCCCGTACTCGATGTCGGGTAGGTGGGCGATGACGTCGCGGCGGAACCCGGTGGTCAGGCGCAGGTCGAGGGCGAGGTCGAAGGTGACGCGGCGGCCACGGAAGTATTCGTCGAGTTGTGTGGCTGCCGCGTCGAGCCGATGGGGGGCCTCGAGGATGCGAGGGCTGACCCGTTCGGCGAGGTCGGCGAGGATGTCGTCGGGTCCGTCGGTGAGGTAGGCGACGCGGACCAGGCCCTCAGTGGTCGCGGCCAGAAGCAGGGCGCCGACGGGGGTGTCCAGGGTGCGATAGGCGACGTCGAGCAGGCCGGCGGAGTCGGCATCGAGGATCAGGCGTTCGCGCAGCCAGGCGAGATCGCCGGAGGAGATCGGCGGTGCGGGCACGACGGGGTCGGGAGTGGTCATGGGGCACTTCCTGTGTCGACGCTGTACCGGCGGCGCAGTGCGGCGCGACCGTCGGCTGCGGCTCGACGCGCGGCCGCGGCACTGTTGCCGAGGATGCCGGCGATCTCGGTGTAGGGCAGTCCCCCGACATAGTGGTAGACCAGTGCGGCCCGCTGCATGAACGGCAACGCCGCGACCCGCGTCCACAGTTCGTCGTCGCCGTCGCCGTCGCCGGGTGGCGCGGTGGTGGCGGCACGGTCGGGGAGGGTGTCGGTGGGGATCGGGTTGCGACGGTGGGCGCGGTGCACGTCGATCGCCTTGCGGTGCGCGATCGTCACCAGCCACGCTTCGAGGTTGGTGCCCGGTGCGAGGTCGGGGTAGGCGCGCAGCGCCGACAGGAACGTCTCCGACCACGCGTCGTCGGCGTCGACCCGGCCGAGCAGCGCGCGACACACCCGTAGCACCGTGGGTCCGTGAACGACGACGATGTGTTCGAACGGCGGCAGCGGCCCTGCCCGCGCCGGGGATCGTCGCTCACGCCGAGGTGCGGCCATGGGCCACCTGCGCCTCGCGGTCGAGGAGGAACTGCTTGCGGTCGAGACCACCGGCGTACCCGGTGAGCCTGCCGCCGCTGCCGATCACGCGGTGGCACGGCACGACGATGCTGAGCGGGTTGCGGGCGTTGGCCGCGGCGACGGCGCGGACGGCGGTGGGCCTCCCGATCGCCGCGGCGATCTGCCCGTACGTGCAGGTGGTGCCGTAGTCGATGGCACGCAGCGCCGTCCACACCGTCTGCTGGAACGCGGTGCCGGCCGGAGCCAGCGGGAGGTCGAAGGCTGTGCGGGTGCCGTCGAAGTATTCGGTGACCTGCGCGGTCGCGGTGTCGAACCCGTCGGCGGTGCGGGGCCCGAAGGTCGTGGGGTCGGGCGCGGGACGGTGGTCGGTCATGTAGAGCCCCGACAACACGCCGTCGGTGTTCACGAGGGTGAGGTCGCCGATCGGTGAGCCGATCACGGTGTGCGTGCGCGGTGCGGTCACGGTGTTGATCCTTCCATCCGAGGTGCGGGTCGGTACCGGGTAGACGCACGGCATCACGAAAACGTGAGGTCCGTGTCTGCGGGTGTCCGAGCGGTCCGGCACCATTGACCGGTGATTCCCCTTCCCGCAGTGCCCGCCGCGTTCGCCGGCCTTCCCGTGGTCGGTCCCCTCGCCGAGGCCGCCCGCGTCGTCGTCGACCGCACCGTCGCCACCGCGGTCTTCGCGGCCGAGGTGCCCGCGCGGATCGATGTCCTGCTCGGCGACATAGAGACGATCGTGCACCGCATCGACGCGGTGGTGACGGACGCCGCCACCACGGTCACCGAGGTGGCGACGGTTGTCGCCGGGGCGGCCGGTGTCGGTGGTGCAGGTCATGGGCGGCGACCCGGCCCGCATGCTCGACGGCTACCTCGACACGACGGCGTTGTTCGATGCCCTCATCGTGGTCGTCTTCGTCATTCTCGGCGTCCAGTCGTTGCGCGGCGAGGAAACCGCCGGGCGGGCCGAACCGGTGTTGGCGACCGCAACCGGGCGCGTGGCGTGGATGGGCGGCTAACTGCTGGTCCTCGCCGCGGGCGTCGCCGCTCTGCTGGCCGTCGTGGGTTTGGCGTTGGGGGTGGCGAGCGCGGTCTCGGTCGGTGAGATCGACTACGTGTGGACTATCCTCCGTGCTCACCTGGCCTACGTTCCGGCGGTGTGGACGGTGCTTGCCGTGGCGGCATGCCTGTACGGGATCCTGCCGCTGGCTGTCGGGGCGGTATGGGCCCTGTTCGGATTCGCCATGATCATCGGCACCTTCGGGCCGCTGATGGATCTGCCTCGGTGGGTGCACGATCTGTCCCCCTTCGAGCACATCGCGCGCCTGCCGATGGACACACTGTCCTGGACCCCGATGATCTCCTTCATCGCCGCCAACGCACCCGGATGCGCCGACTTCGGTAGTGCAGCAAGAACGTTGGATTGTTTGTGGAACCAGCAGCGCTGCTCCCGCGTCTCGGGGAACACCTCCCGCAACGCCCTCCAGAACCCCAGCGCCC
>ENA-UOUL01000095-UOUL01000095.1-bioreactor-metagenome-genome-assembly--contig:-NODE-95-length-139736-cov-5.755411_pt1 | contig 139736 bp, 120 predicted proteins | sample MGYA00249838_ERZ747220 | MGnify/ENA primary metagenome ERZ747220 (study PRJEB28778, sample SAMN05720191) | bioreactor metagenome | isolation source: Anaerobic biogas reactor | place: USA:Washington... | reverse complement strand
CTTTTGCCTTGACGTCGGTCGTAAAGGTTTCCGCGATCAAAAGCTGATCGTCGTACTCGATGACAAGTGCCTCGTTCTTTGAATAGAGCCGCCAGATCAATTCTTGCATCCATGCGCTTGAGTTTTGGTTGCGGTTCGGCTCAAAGTTGAAGCGATAGTAGTCATCCTTCTTGACTTCCTCGCCTTCTTCAAACGTCCTGATTTCGCACTTAGACAGCGACCGGGCAATCCTGCTGACCGCCGTCGCGAAAGCCAATTCGCGCACCTTAACCTCGGCGCTAAGCTCGCCGGTCAAGACGAGAAAGTCAGTGACCGGTTCTTCCTCGCCGGTAAAGAAGTTTTTGATCTTGAGGAATAAGCCCATGCCCCCTCCTTTCTCCTGCTCACCTGTCTCCTGTTCACCTCTCTCGCGCAGCGCGTTATCGGCACATTATCAGAATCGAGTGCACAAAGCATGAACACCTGCGCACCTGCCCCTGGCGCTACCCCGCACCACGTGTTTATCAGACGCATGATCGCCTGCTTGACCACCTGCCCCATGAACCCGCTGAAGCCAGCGATCCCTTGCTTTCTTCTCGCCCCCCAAAATTCCGGCCGCCCCCCAGCCGTCTTGATCCCGCGCTCCCTTGATCCCTCGCTCCCTCTCGACATTTCGCCGGACGACCGCGCGGCTAGAAGGGGGTTCGCGGTATTCCAGCGCGACACGCCCGGTTCTGCTCTTTACGTCTTGATCCCTCGATCCCTCGATCCCTCGATCCCTCTCTTGGCGGTATTCCAAGGCGACACGCCCCGCCGCTGCGGTTATACTGCCGCCTTCCCTGGCGTGCGGGCCGCCGCCGGTCAGCTTGATGAAACTCGTACGCCTGCGGGCCATCGCCCGCAAGGAATTTTTGCACGTTTTCCGCGACCGGCTGAGTCTGGCGATCGCCGTCGCCTTGCCGCTCATCCTCATCATCATCTTCGGCTTCGCGCTCTCGTTCGACGTAAAGCACGTGCCGCTGGTGGTCTGGGACCAGAGCGAGACACAGCTCAGCCGCGAGCTGATCAGCCAGTTCACCGGCTCGCCCTACTTCCGCCTGGTGGACTACGCCCGCAACTACCCGGAACTGGAGCGGGCGGTCGACTCCGGCCAGGCGCTGCTCGCGCTGGTTATCTCGCGCGACTTCGCGGCGCACCTCGAAAGCGGCCGGCCCGCGGCGGTCCAATTAATAGCCGACGGCGGCGATTCCAACACCGCAACCATCGCCCTGGGCTACGCCAACGCCGTGGCCCGCGGCTTCTCGCAGCAGATCGCGGTGCAGCAGGTGCAACAGCAGCGCGGCCTGACGTTGCAGCCGCCGATCGACCTGCGGCCGCGCGTCTGGTTCAACGCCGACCTGGAATCGCGCAACTACATCATCCCCGGGCTGATCGCGGTAATCATGATGGTCATCGCCGCCATCCTGACCTCGCTGACAATCGCCCGCGAGTGGGAGCGCGGCACGATGGAGCAACTCATCGCCACGCCGGTGCGGGGCATCGAACTGGTGCTCGGCAAACTGATCCCCTATTTCGTGGTGGGCATGTTCGACGTGCTGCTGGCCGTGCTCATGACCGAACTGGTATTCCAAGTGCCCCTGCGCGGGAACATCTTGCTACTGTTCGGCACGGCGGCCGTCTTTCTGAGCGGCGCCTTGAGCATCGGCATGCTCATCAGCATCCTTACGCGCAACCAACTCCTGGCCACGCAACTCGCGATGGTGCTGACGTTCCTGCCGGCCGACCTGTTGTCGGGCTTCCTCTCGCCGATCGAGAACATGCCGCGGGCTATCCAGCTCGTGACGTATTTCGTGCCGGCACGCTATTTCGTCACGCTGCTGCGGAGCATCTATCTGAAGGGCGTGGGGGTGAACGTGCTCGCCTGGGAGGCGGCAACTTTACTGACCTTCTGCAGCCTGACCGTGGCCGTGGCGCTGCTGTGTTTTCGCAAGAAGCTGGCCTGAAATGATCGAACGCATCCGCCGCATGCTGGTCAAGGAATTCCTTCAGGCCCTGCGCGACTACCGCATGCGCAGCACCATCTTCCTGCTGCCGCTCATCCAGGTTCTGGTCTTCGGCTACGCGGTAACGACGGACGTCAAGCACGTCGCGCTGGCCGTCTACGATCTGGACAACACGGTCGCCAGCCGCGATCTGATCAGCCGCTTCGCCGGCTCGGGTTACTTCGAGATCGTGAATTACGTCTACGATGACGCCGCCGCCCGGTCGCTGCTCGACCATGGCAGCGTCCGCCTGGTGCTGCGCATCAATGCCGGCTTCCAGGCCGACCTCGCGGCGGGGCGCGTGGCGCAGGTTCAAGCGTTGCTGGATGGCAGCGACTCCAACACGGCCGGCATCGTGCTCAACTACAGCAATGAGATTGTCGGCCAGGCCAACTTCGACGCGCTGGTCGACCGCGTCACGCGTGTGCTGGGAACCTTTCAGCGTCCGGGCCAGGCCGATCTGCAGACGCGGGCCTGGTTCAACGAGAACCTGGAAAGCCGCAATTTCTTCGTGCCGGGCGTGATCGCCCTCATCGTCACACTGATAACGCTGATGCTCACCAGCATCGCGGTGGTGCGCGAATACGAAATCGGCACCATCGAGCAGATCATGGTCACGCCCATCCGGCCCATCGAGTTCATCCTGGGCAAGACCGTGCCCTTCGCGCTGATCGGCTTCGCCGACGTGCTGCTCATCACGGCCGTGGGCGTGTACTGGTTCGAAGTGCCCATCCGCGGCAGCATACCGCTGCTCCTGCTGGCGACGGGGCTGTACCTGCTGACCTCGCTGGGCGTGGGGCTATTGATTTCGACCATCAGCCGCACGCAGCAGCAGGCGCTGATGACGAGCTTCCTGTTCTTTGCGCCGGCGATTCTGCTGTCGGGCTTTGTTTTTCCGATCGCGAACATGCCGCCGGTCGTGCAGTGGCTGACCTACCTGAACCCGCTGCGTTACTTTCTGGTCATCATTCGCGGCATCTTCCTCAAGGGCGTCGGCCTGCAGATCCTTTGGCCGCAGATGGTGGCTCTGACGATCATAGGCGTTTTGACGTTCACGCTGGCGGTGCGGCGCTTTCACAAGACGCTGACGTAAGAACTGTCTCCCGAAAAGGCGGATTTCGTCATAATTACGCTTGCGAGAAAGGCAGTTGTTGGAATCGTTTGAGGAGGAACGAGATGAACATGATCAGTCGCCTTGGCGTGGTACTCGTAGCCCTTGTTGTGCTCATCCTGGCGGGAGCCGCATCCTGGACGCAGCAGGACCGCACACCGCCGGCGCCCCCTCTGCCGGCACCACAGCTTTCCGGCGGCATGCCGCTGGCGGAAGCACTGGCGGCGCGCCGCTCCATACGCCAGTTCGCTCCGACGCCACTGACGCCGCCGCAGCTCGGGCAACTCTGCTGGGCCGCGCAGGGAATTACCGATGCACAAGGCAAGCGAACCGCGCCCTCGGCAGGAGCGCTTTACCCGGTCGAGCTGTTCGTCGTGACGCCCGCAGGCGTACAGCACTACAAACCGCAAACCCATACCCTGGAGCCGCACTTGCCCGGCGACCTACGGCCTGACTTGTCGCGCGCCGCCCTTTCGCAGGATACAGCCGCCAATGCTCCGGCCGTTTTCGTGATAAGCGCGGAGGTCAGTCGCACAGCGGTCAAATATGGTCCGCGGGCCGAGCGTTATTGCTTCCTGGAAGCGGGACACGTGGCGCAGAACATTCTCCTGCAGGCGACGGCACTCGAACTGTGCGGCGTGCCGATGGGAGCGTTTGAGGACGCAGAAGTCGCGCGGGTATTGAAACTGCCGCCCGGCTTTCAGCCGCTCTACCTGGTGGCGGTGGGGCAGGCTAAGTGACCGCCTCGGAGTGACCACTTAGACGTAAACTCCGCGCCGGCGTGATTCTCTTAATCAGCCGCCGCGGAGTTTGCCGCCGCTTGTTCGGTATCCGCCCTTGTCGCGCGCAATCGTCGCAGGGCCGCAATGAAGTTCTACGTCCGCGCGGGTTCCACGTCGTGACGATGCCGTCGACGAGAAATCATCTGGCCAAGTTGGCCGCTGGCCGCCACGCCGACCAGCAGGGCTGCCGCGCCCATGGACAGGAAGGCCACTAGCGACAGGGTCAATGGGTAGTAATCGTTGAGCGCGAGAATACCCAGCACGATTGCGCCCGCGCCGACAAAGACCTGCACTCCAACCGTGGAGAGCACGGCGACCCGCATCGCCTCGCGCGTCTTGTCGCCCCAATCCTGCGCCGGGCGCGTGGTGGCCAGCATCAGCGTGCCCGCAACGACGATGACCGCAACGGCCAGGAGCGTCAGCGGGATGATGCCCACCAGCGCGAGAATTCCGAGGACAATGCCGCCCGCGCCGCCGACTAGCTCAATGGTCGTACCCAGGCCCAAGTCGAGCAAAGAGAAAACGGTGGAGCCGGCGGACCTCTCAGGAACCGGCATCCGCGCCGCACTGGCGCAGCCTTTGAGAAACAGCGCGCCCGCCAAGCACAGCAGAGCTATCGCCGCCAGAGTGGCGGGATAGAAGCCGGCCAGCCCAATTATGCTCAGCGCCAGCGCCAGAATCCCGCCGAATGCCAAAACGCCGGCGCCGGCCACGCCGACGGCCGCGCTGACCCGGTCGGGGCGACGTTCTGGGGCTTCGTAGCGCTCGACACGCTCCACCCGCTCGGTCGGACGCTCATAGCGCTCGACCCCCTCGATTCGCGATGTCTGTTCTCCCGATACGGAGGGGTTTTCACCCGGATCAATAGGCCTAATCATTGTCTCACCTTTTGTTCTCGCAACAGGTTTCCGACGCGGTGCTCGCCACTTCCGGAACGCCCGAGCGTGCCAATCAAATACTCACTCACTCTCGCTCGCTTACTGCGCGTAGTCTAGCATTCGGACCTTGAAACTCGCCTGAATTCGAAGTGAGTTGAACGTAATGGCATTAGCGCATTTGCATGCGCGAAACGCGCTCGGCCGCAATCCGAGCCCGAAGCGCAAGCGAGGGCAATGTTTCGACCTCGAAGCGCCAACGAGGGCCGCCCGAACCGCAATATGAGCCCGAAGCGCCGTCGAAGGCAATGACAATGATCCGAACTTAAAGCGCCGGCAAGAGCGGCGGGCTACATGTGCGCCGGCCAGAAACCGGCCCGCACTCGGTCAGCCAGCTCCCACCGCGCACCCGCCAGCCGGCTCCCAAACCGAGAATTCGAGCAGGGCCCCTTTCCAGCCAGTCAGGCGCCGCAAGGATGGGAGTGTGGCCAACCCTTAAGGGTTCGGTTATAAGGGTGCTGGCGCGGCTTTTTTGGGGCTGGTTTTTATTAGATGAGCGACAGACGAGTGTCGTCCAACGAATCCGCAGCGCAAACCGCACGACGAGCCGGGGGAGGACGGTTCGCGCACCACCTGCTGCTGGCGCTTTTGGCCGGCTCGGCAACTGCGCTGACCGCGTGTACTCGCTCGGATACGGCCATCGAACTGGACCGTGCCGATTCGGCCGCTGGTCAACTTCTGCTTCCGGCCAAAATCGAGATTCAGCGTTACTGGACGCGGCCTGTGAGCCTGGAGGGCGGCCCCGAGCCGGACGGGATGGACGTGATCGTGGCGGCGTTCGATTCCTGCGGCGACAACACCAAGATGGTCGGCGTGCTGCACATCGAGTTGTACACGCGGCGCCCGGCCAGCAGCGACAAGCTGGGGCAGAGGTTGGCGTTCTGGGCGGTCGAGCTCAATTCGATCGAACAGATGACCGAGCACTGGGACTCGCTGGGCCGCTTCTACCGTTTTCCGTTGAAGCTCGCCGCGCCGCCGCTGGCGCCGGGGCGCTATGTGCTGACCGTGACGCTCCAGCCGCCGTTCGGCGACCGGCTTATGGATGAATACTACTTCGAGCACGAAGCCGGCAAGGTGGGGCAAAAGGCCGCGCCCCGGCGAGGTGCGTTTCTGCAGGCCGGCTCAGACGGGGCGTGATCGGCGAGCAGGGGGGTTCATGTGGATGAGTGTGGGCGTGTCGGTGAACCGGTGCGAACCGGCCGCGCGCATCGAGGCCACGCCGCACCGCGGATCGGTTCCAACGTGCTATCTAAGCAGGCCTTGTACTACTTAAGCAGGCCCTGCGCCCGCCGGGCGATCAGCTCAACGTAGCGCCGGATCGATGCCTGCACTTCCTCTTCGGCCGCCCGGGCGTGCTCCCAGCCGTCGGACTCGATCTTCACGCCTTCGAGCTGCTTGTACGTCATGAAGAAGTGCTCGACCTCGAGCAGAAAATGACGCGGCACGTCGTCTAAGTCGCGGATCTCGTTGAACAGCGGGTCGGGGTGGGGCACACCTAGGATTTTGAAATCGGGAACGCCGCGGTCGCGCATGCGGAAAAGCCCGATCACGTGCGTCTCGATCAGGCAGCCGCTAAAGGTCGGCTCATTCACCATGACCAGCACGTCGAGGTTGTCGCCGTCTTCGGCCAGCGTCTGCGGAATGAAGCCGTAGTCGCCGGGATAGTGGCTGGAGCTGAAGAGGTAGCGGTCCAGCCGCATCAGGCCGGTGTTCTTGTCCACCTCAAACTTGCTGCGGCGGCCTTTGGGGATTTCGACGATAGTGTTGACGACGTGCGGCGGGTCAGCGCCTGCGGGTACGTCTCGATACGGGTTGCGTCCAAGCATGGTCCGCCTCCGGGTTTTGTTCTACCTTAGATAAGAGTATGAGCAGCGCCGGAAATATCAAAGCAGGCGCTTAACTCGTGGCGAGCCGCCGGACGGCCGGACCGGGCTATAATACGCCTTCTTCGAAGCGCGGTACGTTTTCAAAACTCCTGCTTGCAGAGTGAAAATATGAAAGTCGCCGTCATTCCTGCTATCAAAAAGCCGTTTGTGTTTGAGGAACGCCCGATTCCAGAGGCGGGCCCGGGGCAGATTCGCATCAAGGTGGCCGCGTGCGGCGTTTGCCACAGCGACTACCACATTTGGGAGGGCCTTTTCGATGCTCGGCTGCCCATTGTGCCCGGGCACGAGGTGGCCGGATATGTGGACCAGGTTGGGCCGGGCGTCGATTGGTGGAAAGTCGGCGACCGCGCCGGCATGCCGTGGATCTTCTCGACATGCGGCCATTGCGACGCGTGCGTGGCCGGCGACGATCCCGGTTGCCCGAATCAGTTGGCCACGGGTGTCACCGTGGACGGCGGCTACGCGCCGTACATGCTCGCGCCGGCCGCCTACGCTACACGAATCCCGGAGGGCATCGACCTGGCCGAGGCCGCGCCGCTGTTTTGTGCGGGCCTGACGGTCTACACGCCGCTGGCGGAGGCCGGCGTGCGGTCAGGCATGACGGTGGCCGTGCAGGGCCTGGGCGGCCTCGGACACCTGGGCGTGCAATATGCGCGGGCGCTGGGGGCGCGGGTGATTGGCATCACGCGCGGCGAGGAGAAATGCGCCTTCGCCCGCTCGCTCGGGGCAGAAGAGGCGATTGACACGCAACGCGAGGACCCGGGCAAAGCCTTGCGGCGCCTGGGCGGCGCGGATTTGATCCTCACGACGATTACGGCCGCCGCCGCGATCGCGCCTTTGCTCGCCGGGCTGAAATCGCGCGGCACGCTGGCGTTCGTTGGCGCCGCACCCGAAACGATACCGATTGTGCCTATGTACGTGGTTTCCCGCCGATTGCGGATCATCGGGTCGATAGTCGGCAATCGACGGCAGATGCGGGAGGTCCTCGATGTGGCGGTGCGGCACAACGTCCGCCCGCGTATCGAGCGCTATCGCCTGGAGCAGGTGCAGGAGGTTTTCCAGCGCATGGCGGAAAACAAGATTCGCTATCGCGCGGTGCTCACCTTCTGATTCCGGCGGCCGCTTGCAGCGGGCGCAAGAACTCGGGAAACTTTGCAGGAGTTGAGAGGCGTTTCATGCGTTCGACATGTGGTATAGCACATTTGCGCGCCGCGCGCCCCGGGCTGGTCGCCGTGTATGCCGCGGTGCTGGCCCTGGCGTGGCTGCCGGCCGTCGCACACGCGCAATCCGCCCCGGCTACTGCTCCAGCCACGCGGCCGGGCTTCGAAAACCCAGTCGGGTGGAAGTGGCTGCTGGAACCGTTTGAAATCTTGCCAAATGCGCCGGCGCCCCATTGGGAGGGGCAAGTGGGTTACGTCGAGTACTCGTTCAAGAGGGTGGCGCACGGGATCGTTGTGGTCTATCTGGCGACACCCGACCGAATTGGCGGACGCGGGCAGGGCAATGAATACCGCGTGGTCGTTCTGGCCGACGGTCACCGCCACAACGTTGAGCCGAAGTCGTTCATGCACAGCACTGAGGGAATGAGGTATCACTTCCGGCCGGCACGTGTAATGCCGCCTGACCGTCCGTCGTGGATCGGTATTGAAATGCTGACGCCGGAGGGCCGGCGGCGCCAGTCGGAAGATGCCCTGCGACGCGCCGCCGCCGCCGGGGTGGAGGTGTTGCCGCTGCCGGAGATAGGCCAGCCGCTGCATTTCCGGCTTAAGACGCTGGATGGGAGCGTCGTCAGTGACGCGGAGCTGCGCAGCAAAGTGGTGCTGATTGATTGTTGGGCCAGTACGTGCTCGTCTTGCATGGAGAAGACGCCCCGGCTGAGGGAGTTGTATAGCGCGCGGCAGCCTGAGGGTTTGGCTATCATCGGGATCAATTTCGACGAGAGTCCGGAGAAGGCCAGACAACTGATCGCGGAGCGCGAGCTGCAATGGCCGCAGGTATACGTTCCGTCTGACAATCGCACGCGCCAATTGTGGTACGAAGCTTCAAGTGTATCGAACCTGCCGCGGCTGATTTTGCTGGATCGTGAAGGAGTAGTGCGCGGCGACGTTGACCACCAGCGATTAGACGTTGAGATCAACAAGCTGCTTGGCGGCGCAAAACCGTGACCGCGATGTGCCTTGCGGCGTAAACTGTGCGCTGGCGTAGTCTGCAAGTCCGGGCAGCTCAGGGACTAACAAGAATTTCGCTCCGAGCGGAACAATGGAACCGTGTGTCCTCGCCATCCTGCGCCGGCCGGGAGGACTATTCGCTCTGACGGCCCGTCGCCGCACGCCATTTAAGCCGCCTCTGCCGCACTCTACAGAAACTGAAATGCCGGCGCGGTGCCCGTACGAAGAGGCTTTGCTGCCGCTGGCAGAGTTGTCGGCTCCGCGGATGGTCGATCGCAGGCTGCTGGCGGCGTGGGAAGCGCTGCGGCGTGTCTCCGTGCTGAATGAAGAAGTCGCGGCGAACGTTCTCGGCATTCTGGCGTGCACGTTGCCTGACCCCTTGGCCGACACCACCCTGGTCGGCCCGCTTGAACTGGACGACTCGCCGCCGCGCCCGCGGGCAACTGCGGCCCATTCGCGCGCTTATCGCGGGACGATTTACAAGCCTCCCAAGCGGCGCAAGCCACGCGCGCATGATCTGACCGGGCATTTGTGCGTGCATTCGGACGAGGCGGACATTCTGGCGAGACTAAAGCCGTTCTTGCCGGCGGCACTCGAAAACCTGGAGCGCACTGGCCGCAGGAGGTGGCCGCGACACTTCGCGCGCACGCGTCGAGCGCGCTGCGGGCGTATGGGCAGAACTGGTCGCGCGAAGCGGCGGAGCGCATTTCAAGTCTGCCGCCCGGCCTGCGGCGTTATCTCCTGTACAGTCAGCGCGGCCAATCCTGGCGGCAGCTTGCGCGGGTGCTCGAATTGTGGTGGGGTTTGGACTTGGAGCGCGAGGCGGATTTGCGCCTCTGCGTGGCCTTGGCTCTGAGCCGTTCCGCTGGACGCGCGGGAATCGAGTGGTGTGCCACGGTGCTTCAGGTAGCGCCTGCGCGGCGTGTGCAGTTCATGGAATTGTCGCTCGAAACCGGGGCATATCAACGGCAGCCTGCGCCGGAGACAACGGCCCAAGTGCTTCAAGCGGACCAGTTGTGCTCGGACAAAGTCTGGCGGCGCAGGATGTACGCCATCTTCCAGGCGGTGACTGCGAAACACGATCTGGCTTATCTGCTGGACGGCTTCCAACTGGCGAACGAGTGCAATTACGAGCCGTTTCGGTTCCGGACGAAAGGGCCACGCGGTACCTCGGTGGCGATCAGGCGGTGGGCCGCGCACGTCGCGCGGGCGAAGCTGACCGCGTGTGCGCAGTATTGGCCGGCGCACATGTGGCAGGATTGCGCGGAGTTTGAGGGGCTTGTCGAGGTGTTGCGCACGCTGCCGCCGGATCAGCTCGATCCTGAGACAGCCTATGCATTCCTGCCAACTTTTCTGCGCGTTCTGGATGACGAAGAAGAAGCGGCGCGAATGGCGAAATGGCAGTGGCTGAGGTCACACATACGGAACTTCTTCGAGCCGCTAACCGCCGCACACCTGAACTACCGGCGAAAGTGGCTGCAGTTGCAGCGAGAATTTCTGTTGCCTGCGAGGCGGTGGAACTGTCTGACTGTATGTCGACGTTCCTCAGTTGCGCGAAGCGACTGTGCCAGCAGCCATTTCGGAGGCGCGGGCACGCCGCATGTGCTGTGATCGCGCTGGTGCGACTGTGGCGCGCGAGGCCCGAAGTCCTCAGACACACAAGCCGCACGACGTTGGAGCAGCTCGAGGCAGCCACGTTCCGCCGTAATGACGGATGGCTGATCGCGGCGGGTTTGGACACGTTGGTCGACGTTGATCCGCTATTCACAGCCGGCGGCTAGGAGCGCGTGCCGCGGGCCGTGCTGCGTACGGCAAAGGTATTGGGTAGTCTCCATTGGGCGGCCCGCGAGGCGTTCGTGCGCTGGTTTGCGCGACATCCCGTTCGCGTGCTTGATCCCGCGGTTGCCGATTGGGCGGCGGTCTGGTCCTGTGTGCGGGGCGAAATCGGGGCCGGCGTGCCGAGTCCGCTGTCGGCGCGCCTGCGAGCCCACCTGGAAGGAAAGCGCACGCTCACACCTGCTCAGCTAGAGCGCGACCGAAAGCTCATGGCGGCCAACTGGTGCGCATTCCAGTGGGAGGTGTTCCGGCGTTGTGCCCTGGTGCAACTGTCGCGTGGATTGAACGCACCGCGCCTCGGGGACCCTGCGGTCCAGCATGCGTTGCGGCTGCAGGCCGAAGGCGCCGAAAACCGCCGCGCGTTACGCGAGCTGCTGCGGGCGCGTTTTGCGGGCCGCCCCGATTACGCCCTTCGGCACCCGCTGAATCGGCGCTGGCTGGCGGCGCACCCGCGCGTCCCGGCGGAAGTGTGGACGCGCGGTATAGCGCTGCGCGGCGAAGTGGCGGGCCTCGGCCCGGGCGATGTGTACTTGGAACAGGACCCGCTGGAGGTATTGCGAATGGGGTCGTATTTCGGCACGTGTGTCGGGCTGGGCGGGGCTATGGCGCACTCTGCGGCGGCCGCGGCATTGGATGTCAATAAGCAAGTAATCTATGCGCGCACGCGGGAGGGGCGCGTTATCGCACGACAGCTATTGGCAATCTCTGAAGGCGACGAGCTGGTTTGCTTCAGCGTCTACCCGGAGGACGTCGGTGCGGACGTAAAGAAGCTTTTTAGTGAATACGACGTGCGATTTGCCCGCATGCTCGGCTTGCGCATTAACGGCGGCGGGCGACAAAAGCCGGGATACGAGATTTGCACCATATTGTCGCACGACTTCTGGGATGACGGAGCTTGGCGCGCGGGTTGCGGCAAAGTCGGCCGCGGGGGGAGCGGACATTGCCGCGGCTCAAATGCTCGCCTGGCCGGACAGTAGTAGTTCCGCAATCTGCACCGCATTCAGCGCTGCGCCCTTTCGCAACTGATCGCCGCTGCACAGCAGTTGCAGGCCGCGGCCGTCGGGTAGAGTCGGATCCTGCCGGATGCGCCCGACGAGGACCTCGTCCGCGCCGGTTGCTTCGAGCGGGGTGGGGAAGTGATTGCGCTCGCGGTCATCGACCAGGCGGACGCCGGGCGCCGAGGCCAGCAAGATTCGCGCCTCTTCCTCGGGCATGGGGCGTGTGAACTCAATGGCGACCGCCTCAGTGTGGGCGCGCATGACGGGGACGCGCATGCAGGTGGGCGCGATCTGGATCGAATCTGGGCCGTCCGTCGGCTGGCCGAAAATTTTGCGCGTCTCGCGAATCAGTTTGGTTTCTTCGAGGTTGTAGCCATCCGGTCCGAGCACGCTGTTGTGACTGAACACGTTGAAGGCGCACGGCTCGGGGAAGATCTCCGGGCGCGGGGCTTGGCCGGCCAGCACGCTGCGCGTCTGCGATTCCAACTCCGCCAGCGCTCGCGCCCCGGCGCCGCTGGCGGCCTGGTAGGTCGCCACCACAGCTCGCCCAATCGGGTTGACGCGGTGCAGCGGCCAGAGCACGACCGCCAGGATAATGGTCGAGCAGTTCGGATTGGCGAGGATGCCCTTGTGCTGGAAGGCGGCCGCCGCGTTTACTTCAGGTACGACCAGCGGAACGTCCGCATCCATCCGGAACGCCGAGGAATTGTCGATCACCACTGCGCCGCCGCGCGCGGCGCAAGGCCCAAACTCGCGGCTGACGGCCGCGCCGGCCGAGAATAGCGCCAGATCGCAGCCCTCGAACGAGTCGGGCCGCAGTGCCTCGACGCGTAGGTCGCGCCCGCACCAGGGCAGCGTGCGCCCGGCCGACTGTGCCGAGGCCAGCAGGCGGTACTGTTGCGCTGGAAAGCGGCGCTGCTCCAGGACCACACCGAATTCGCGTCCGACGGCGCCGGTGGCGCCGACGATCGCGACGTGTTTGAAATGGGGCCGTTGTGTGAGGTTTGTTCGACCGGTCATTATCGTCCTGACTCGCCCTCGCTGGCGCTTCGGGCTCGGATCGACTATGGTAACATGTTGCCTAGGCCTGCGTCGCCCCACCGCAAGTTCGCCAGCGGCGAACCCGGTTCGCCGCTGGCGAACCGCTCCAGGAACTGCGGCGTACGTGTGACGTACTGTTGAGAGCTGCCGCTTCCTGACGCGTCGGCAGGCCGGAGATCACGCATGGGACGCTGGACGTATTACTCGCCTTTCTTCATAGGCGGCATCGTGGCCGCGCTGCTGCTGTCGACCTACCGCGAATTCCTGCCGGCCGGGGCGCCCTGGCAGTTTTGGGGGCTGCTGCTTCTGATGGCCTGTGGAGCCGGGCTGGCCTGCCAGCTTCTGATGCTGGGTGCGCAGGGGGCGTTCGCGCAGGTGCTGCCGGCTACGGGCGGTCGGTCGGTACGGGGCAGTGGGGCGATGCTGGCCGGCTGGCTGCTGATGGGCGGCGAGGTGCTGGCCATCGTCGCGGCCCTGCTGGCGGTGGAAGGTGTTCGCGTGGCGGCGATCGTTTTTGGCGCGCTGGCCCTGCTGACGCTGCTGGGCGCGGTGACAACGTACGCCTGGATGTGGCCGACGGCGGTGCGCGATTTCGCGGACGAGCGCTGAACCTAATCTTGGGCATGACGGGCGCCCGCTGCTTTTGGCGTGCCCGTTTCCGCGTACAGCATGGTCCCATATCGTGCGGGCTGGTATGCCGGCGAGTTGACATGCATCCGAGTGGGACAGAGAATTAAGACAAATTCGGGCGACGGCGAGCCTTCAACCGGCTGGAGGTTGGTGTGCGCCCGCCGGAGTGGAGCTGCACTATGGAACAACCTTCCTCGCACCTGAAAATCAGGCGCTCGGATGACTTTTCGCTGGTCGAGTTCGCCGATCGCAAGATCCTCGAGGAGCTTTCAATTCAGGAAATCGAGGAAGAGCTGACGCGGCTGGTTGAGGGCCAAATGGGCCTCAAGCTGGTGCTGAACTTCAAGAACGTGGACCACCTGTCCAGCGCTGCCCTGAGCATGCTGCTCAAGCTCAACCGGCGCCTCGAGGAACAGAACGGGCAGTTGAAGCTCTCCGACATCAATCGTCAAATTTTTGAAGTCTTTAAGATCACAAGGCTCAACAGGATTTTCCAGATCCACGACACAGTCGAGGATGCGATTGCCGGTTTCGGCCGCGTTTAGAGCGCGGTGACGACAGGTAGCGATGACGGTCCCCCCAGAGTTCGGCATCCGTGAATCGGACCTGACCGAAATGGTGGTCCCGAGTAATCTGCGCAGCGCCAAGGAGCCCGAACGCCGCATCGTGCGAGCCATGGTCCGCAATGGGTATGACCCCGAGACCACTTTCGGCCTCAAGCTGGCGCTGGAAGAGGCCATGACGAACGCGGTCAAACACGGCAACTGCAACGATCCCTCAAAATCCGTCGTAGTACGCTATTATGTGGACCCGCGGCGCGTGGTGGTTATGGTGCGCGACGAGGGCTGCGGATTCTGTCCCGAAAACGTGCCCGACCCGACCGCGGAGGAAAACCTGGAGCGGCCCAACGGCCGCGGCATAATGCTCATGCATTCTTACACGACGCGCGTCTGCTACAACAGAACCGGAAACGAAGTATGGATGCTGAAGGAAAAGTCGCCCCCTCCCCAGCCGACTCGGTGAACACGTGCAACGAGTCCTTCCGGGCCGCCGTCGAACAGGCCGGCGGCGCCTATGTCATACGCCTGTACGGCTCAGCCGGCATGGAGCACGTGGACGAGCTGCGGCGGCGGCTGTTGGAGGTACCCTGCGCCGAGAATGCGCGGGTCGTGCTGGACCTGTCAGAGCTACACTTCGTGAATTCGGCCGGGTTGGGTGCCTTTATTGCGCTTCACCGCCGTTGTCGCGAGCTGGGCGGTGAGGTGGCGCTGGTGAATCCGCGGCGGGCGGTCGAACAGGTGCTGCGCGTCACGAACCTGGACCGCTTGATGCCGATTTTCTCGGATGTCGAATCGGCGCTCAAACGATGGGCGCAGCCGCCGCCCCCGACACAACCCCCATCGGCCTGAGTCGAGCCGCGGGACGAACTGTCTGTTTTGAGGGGAATTTTGCAGCATGCCGTGTCGGTCTGCGTACGGACATTCGAGCGGGCGGCCGGCGCAGTTGCACCTGGCGATCGTCGACCGGGTCACGGCACAACGGCTCTTGTCCGGGCAGAAGCGGATTGAAACTCGTTTTTCGAAATCTCGCCGGGCGCCGTTTGGGCGCGTGGTGCGGGGTGACATTTTGCTGTTCAAGCTGAGTGGTGGGCACACCTTGGGCATGTCGGAAGCGACGCTCGTGAGGGAGTACGATCGCTTGGACCGAGACACACTCGGCCGGGTTCGCCGCCGCCACGGCAAGTGGATTTGCGCCCCTGAAGCATACTGGAGGGCTCGCCGACACTGCCGCTATGGAACACTGATTTGGCTCAGCCCGCTGCGCCCGCCGCCGGAGTCGTTCCAGCCACCGCGACAGTACGGCAATGGCTGGGTGGTGCTGGGCGGGCTACGTCGCTTTGCGCGGGCGCTTGCGGTGCCGGCTGTGCGACACCCGGCGGAAAGGCGACGTTTCCCCTATCATGTGCGGGACGCGGATAACGCACGCTAGGAGTATTCATGAAAGTCGAAAGACTCGTCATTATCGGTTCGGGTCCGGCCGGGCTGACGGCTGCCATCTATGCGGCGCGGGCTGACTGCCAGCCCTTGGTGTTCGAAGGTTTTTCCGCGGGCGGTCTGATTCCCGGCGGGCAACTCATGTTCACCACGGAAGTCGAGAATTATCCCGGCTTTCCGCAGGGCGTGCTCGGCCCGAAGCTTATGAAGGCCATGCGCGAGCAGGCGGCCCGCTTCGGGGCGCGCTTTATTACGGAGGACGTGGTGGCGGTGAACTTCCGCGAGCGCCCCTTTTATATCAAGGGCGACGAGACCGAGGCCTGGGCGCATACGGTCATCGTCGCCACCGGGGCGCGGGCCAACTGGCTCGATTTGCCGAACGAGCAGCGCCTGGCCAAGAGCGGCGGCGGCGTCTCAGCTTGCGCGGTGTGCGACGGGGCGCTGCCGATGTATCGCGATCAGGAGGTGCTCGTGGTCGGCGGCGGCGACTCGGCCATCGAGGAGGGCAGCTACCTCACCAAGTTCGCCAGCAAGGTCTACCTGGTCCATCGCCGAGACAAGCTGCGCGCCAGCAAGGCCATGCAGGAACGCTTCTTCAAGCTGGCCGAAGAAGGCAAGATGGCGCCAATCTGGGATGCCGTCGTCATCGACGTGTTGGGCGACGAGATGATCACCGGGGTGCGCTTGCGCAACGTCAAGACGGGCAAAGAGTGGGAAATGCCGATCAAAGGCATGTTCCTGGCCATAGGACACACGCCGAATACGCAGGTGTTTCGCGACTGGCTCGAGCTGGACGAGAAAGGCTACATTCGCCTGACGCAACCTGGCCGCACGAACACTAGCGTGGAGGGCGTATTCGCCGCGGGCGACGTGGCCGACCATACCTATCGGCAGGCGATCACCGCGGCCGGCTCGGGCTGCATGGCGGCATTGGACGCCGAGCGCTACCTGGCCGCCCGCGGTTTTGACGTGCAGGCGGATCATTGGTGAAGCCCGACTGACCAAGGGCAGGCCGGCGGCGATCGCGCTTCCTCCCGGCTCGTGCGGGCCACGATCTGCGCGTACAATCGCAGGACGTAATGAAGAAGACTGCCGCCGCGAATACGCACCAGGTTATCCTCGACTCCATCGCCGATGGCGTTTTCACGGTTGACCTCAACTGGCGGATCACGTCGTTCAACGCGGCGGCCGAGCGAATCACGGGCGTAAAGCGGGCCGAAGCGATCGGACGCCACTGTTGCGACGTATTCCGCGCAAGCTGCTGCGAGACCGAATGCGCCCTCAAGAGCACGCGTCGCACCGGCCGCCCGGTGGTCAGCAAGGCCGTCTACATACTCAAGGCCGACGGCGAGCGCATTCCCATCAGCATTTCCACCGCCGTGCTGAGGGACGAGCGCGGCCGGGTCATCGGCGGCGTGGAGACCTTCCGCGATCTGAGCCAGGTCGAGGAGCTGCGCAAAGAGCTTGAAGGCCGCTACACGTTCGCGGACATCGTGGGGCGCAGCCCGGCCATGCAGCGGCTGTTCGAGCTGTTGCCGCAGGTGGCCGACAGCACCAGTACCGTGTTGATTGAAGGGGAGAGCGGCACGGGCAAGGAGCTGGTGGCGCGGGCGATTCACAATCTCTCGCCGCGGGCCAAACGCCGTTTTGTCGCGCTTAACTGCGGGGCCTTGCCGGACACGCTGCTGGAATCCGAGCTGTTCGGCTACAAGGCGGGGGCGTTTACAGATGCCCGGCGGGACAAACCCGGGCGGCTGGCGCTGGCCCACCGCGGCACGCTTTTTCTGGATGAAATCGGCGACGTTTCGGCGGCCATGCAGACGCGCCTGCTGCGCGTGTTGCAGGAACGCGTGTACGAGCCGTTGGGCGCAATCGAGCCGGTCGCGGTCGACGTGCGGATTGTGGCGGCCACGCATCGCGACCTGGATGAAATGGTGCGGGCGGGGCGGTTCCGCGAGGATTTGTACTACCGTGTCAACGTGGTCCGCCTGCGCCTGCCGCCCTTGCGCGAGCGGCGCGAGGACATTCCGCTGCTGATCGAGCGGTTCATCACGCGTTTCAATCGCGTGCAGAACAAGGACATCGTGGGCCTGTCCGACGGGGCTATGGCGATTCTCATGGCTCATGACTATCCGGGCAATGTGCGCGAGTTGGAGAACATCATCGAGCACGCGTTCGTGCTATGCCGCGCCGGACTGATTGAGCCGCAGCATTTGCCGCCCGCCCTGCAAGCCGCCGGCAAGGTTTCGCGGCGTTTCAAGACGGGCCTGACGCTGCGCGAAGTGGAGGCGATTCACATCAATGACGCCCTGCGCCGCCATCGCGGGAATCGCGCCGCAGCCGCCCGCGAGTTGGGGGTCAACGCCAGCACGCTGTTCCGCAAGCTGCAGAAACCCGGTGGCGCCGTGCCGGGCGCCTCGGCGCCGCCAGCGCGCTCCAAGCGCCCCGGCTGAACATCGAACTCCGTCGCCATAACACTCGTTTCTTTCACAATACCGGCGGGTTATGTTCTCTGATTGCGTTCCGCCGGCGCGGCGGAGTCCCTGTTGTCCGGAGGTTGATGATGCGTCGTCGCCTGTCGACTGTTCTGCTCCTGGTTCTCGTCAACGCTGCCCTGGCACACGAGGGCGAACAGCCCACGCCCCTCGTGATCGACACCGATATGGGGCTGGACGACGCCGTCGCGCTGGCCGTCGCGCTGCAAAGTCCGCATGTCGAGATCGCGGCGATTGTTGCCTGCGAAGGCGCGGCTGGCGGCCAGACAGCCGTGGCGCACCTGGAGCGCATGCTCGATTTGTTCAACCGCCCAGACATTCCGCTTTATTCTTCCGTGACAATCGCTTCCTCCAAGCCGGCCCCGCCATTCCGCCAGTTCGCAGAGCACGCGGTCCGCGCTGCGCTGCCGACTGAAGCGAAGCCACGCCGCCAGCCGTTCTCCGCCGAGGCTTATGCCCAGCCGGCCAGCTTGACTGTGCTGGCGCTCGGGCCGCTGACGAACCTTGCCGCGGCATTGCAGACCACGCCTGCTATCAAGGAGCGCATCGGCCGGATGATCATCGCCGGCCCGGCGGACCCGCAGAAGAACTGGAATCTCAGCTATGACCCGCAGGCGTGGCACGCGGTTCGCGCCTCTGGTCTGAAGCTCGAGTTCGTTGCCGACGGTGCGCCGTGTAAGCCGGAATCCTGGCGTCAAACTGCACCGGCCATCGGGCGGAATACGTCGCTCGGCGCGAACTTCATCCGGCATCTGTTGGCCGAAGCCGGCGTGCGTGAACATTACGTCTCGCGCTGGCCGGGCTTCTCCGATGAGTTGACGTTCCTGTATTGCACGGACCCCGACCTCTTCGCGCGCAACGGCCAAGGCGGTGTTTTCATCCCGCGCGACCCGCAGGCGCTTTTCGCCACGTTTGCCCACGATGTAGCTAATGGCCGCCAGCACAAGCGCCGTGTCGTGCTCAACGACCTGGCGCTGCCCGAGGAAATGTTGTGCGCCGATCTGCGCCAGCGGCGCGAGGCGATCATCGCCAAGAACGGCGAAATCGAATGGTTTTTGGAACTCCTGACGAGCGAGCTGCACGACCACCTGGGCGCCTATTCGCTGATTGGGGCGAAGATGGGCCTGCGCGCGGCGGAGCTGCTGAACGCGCCACCGCACGCCATGAAAGTCACCTCGTATAGCGCCGCGATGCCGCCGGTGAGCTGCATGAACGATGGGTTGATCGTCGCCAGTGGCTCGACGCCGGGCCGCGGCCTCTATAAACACGAGCCGGGGGACGCGGGATCGACCAGGGTCCGATTTGAATACAACGGGCGAGCGCTCGTGCTTTCGCTGAAGCCGGAATACAGCGCCCGGATCGCCGCGGACGTCAGGCGGCTGGAGCGTGAATTCGGCCTGGCCCGGCGCGAGTACTGGGAGGGCGTTCGCCGCGTGGCGTTGGAGATTTGGGAAAATTGGCATAGGGGGGAGATCTTTGAGGTGCTTCCCGGCGAAGTGTGAAGTCAGAAGGGCGACGTCAGAAGTATCGCACCTTATGCACACTACTCAACGGACGCGTGTTATCGGTGCGTGCCATGCCCGCGCTTGCAGATTGCGCCTGGCACCCGCCAGAAACACATGCCGGTAAGTTCAACACGGGGGACCTGTCTAAAATCAACGCGGACGCGTAGTGCGGAGCAAGGCAGGGATTCCGTGACGTTCGATGCTCATTCGCCGGTTGCAGAGGACGCGGTTACAGCGACGCCTGGGCCGCGGAAGCGGCGCGTTGCGCGCATCCTGTTGGCCGCCACCGTCACGTACATCTTCATTGCCTACCTCATCCTGCCGGCGCTGTGGAAAAGGCGCGAGCTGCGACGTCCAGCCCTCGCAGATGGGGAGACCGTGACGCACACCGGTGACGGGATTCCCGGTGATCCGCTCAATATCGCCCTGGTCGCGAGTGAGGAGCAAATCCACCGGAGCATGCTGGCGGCCGGCTGGTATCCGGCCGACCCAACCACCATTCGCAGCGCGCTGCGCATCGCCGCGGACTGCGTGTTCAAGCGGCCCTTTGACGAGGCCCCGGTGAGCGCGCTCTTTCTGTTTGGACGCAAAGAGGACCTGGCGTTCGAAAAGCCCGTAGGTGACAACCCGCGCGAGCGACATCACGTGCGCTTCTGGCGCGCCGGCGAGCTGGATTCCCAAGGCCGGCCGTTGTGGTTTGGGGCGGCGACGTTCGATGTTCGCGTCGGGTTCAGCCATAACACCGGGCAGATCACGCACCATATCGCGCCCGAGGTGGACCGCGATCGGGACCTGTTGATCGATGACCTGAGTAGGGCGGGTGCGCTGTCAGAGGTGTACTGGATCGATCACTTTCACAAGGTTCCGGCAGGCCGAAACGGAGGAGGCGATCCCTGGCGCACCGATGGCCGGCTGGCAGTGGGCGTCGTCAGGGAGTTTGCGGCCTGCGCGCACTGACCGGGTTGAGAAGTGACCCGCCAAAGTCCAGCCCATGCAAGAACGAGCCCCGCTGGCGCAGGGACGCGCCCGCCGGCGTTGCATTTTGCAATACCTGGTACAGCGGATGATTGCAACATGCAATTGTGTCTCGCGGGCGTTCAACTCCGGCATCTCGGCCGTAAACCCTTAAAACGTAGCGTGTTATGAGCGCTTCTGCCGGTCGAAGACCGCCTGGCATGCGGGCTGCCAATAGCAGGGCATGATCGTCGCGATTCCAACCCTGGAAGAGCGCGTCTCGCCGGTGTTCGACGTGGCGCGATGCGTCATCGTCGTTGAACTGGACGGCGAGCGCGAAGTGCGCCGCCAGACGTTGGCGCTGCACTCGCCCGACCCGACGCGCCGCGTCGCCGCACTCACGGAGCAGGCGGTGAACGTGCTGATATGCGGCGCCGTGTCGCGCCCACTGGAAGCGCTGCTGAGTGCGGCCGGAGTTCGCGTGATTTCGCAGACCTGCGGGCCGGTGGAAGACGTGCTGCGTGGGTTCATCGCGGGGCGGCTGAGCGATGGCGCGTTTTTGATGCCCGGTTGTTGTGGCGGCCGGCGGCAATGTCGCCGCGGCGGGCCCGGTCTGCGCTGCCGCCCCGGTGGTCCGAGGCGCCGTCGGGCGCGGCGCAGAAATGCGGATGGAACAGGACCAAAGGCGGCCGGGGCATAGAACTCGGAAATGCAAAGGAGAAACCAATGCCTGGTGGAGATCACACGGGACCGCTCGGAAAAGGAGCAAAGACGGGTCGCGGCGCCGGCTATTGTGCCGGTTTCAGAATGCCGGGGTACATGAACCCCCTTCCCGGCCGCGGGCGCTGGGCCGCGGATCGCAGCGGACCAGCGAGTGGTGGCGGCCGCGGCTGGCGGCACCGCTTCTACGCTACCGGTCTGACGGGTTGGCAGCGCGGCGGGGGCCGCGGCTGCCGCGGTCGAGCGTTCTATCCGGCCGCCGACCTGCCGGCGCCGACGCGAGAGCAGCAGATCGCTGCCCTGCGGGCCGATCTGCAATGCCTGGAGAGCAGCGCCGAGCAACTCCGGCAGCGCATCGCAGCCCTGGAGGCGACACAAGCCGATACGGCGAGCACGTAGCGTTGCTTCGGCTCGGCTGACTCAAGAAAGTAGAAAGAGGTCAAGCATGAAAATCGCAGTTACGGCCACGGCCCCGAGCCTGGATTCGCCGCTGGACCCGCGGTTCGGCCGCTGCCCATACTTCCTGCTCATCGATAGTGACACGCTGGGCTTCCAAGCGGTTGAGAATTCCAGCCAAGCTCTCGGGCAAGGTGCCGGCATTCAGGCTGCACAACTGGTGGCCAATCAAGGCGTCATGCATGTGCTGACCGGCCACTGCGGTCCGAACGCGCACCAGGCGCTCACCGCGGCGGGCATTGGCGTGATCGTCGGTTGCGGCGGGACGGTTCGCCAGGCGGTCGAGCAGTTCCGGGCGGGTCAGCTTCAGACGGCGGGCGGTCCGGATGTCGCCAGCCATAGCGGGATGACTTCCCCCGGCACGGGCGCCCCGGCTGGGGCAGATCCGTCCGGCTCGCCTTCGCCCCTGCCGAATGCCCCAGCAGCGCCCGGTGGCGGACCCGGCCTGGGGATGGGGAGAGGCCGCGGAGGAATGGGACGCGGCATGGGGGGCGGTAGAATTGGACGTGGCGGGTTTGGCAGGCGAAACTGTGGCGGTAAAGCCGGCGGCGCCTAGCCGAACGCCGCATAGCCGAGGTGAAAATGGCCCTGCAACCCGGACGAATCAGCCGCAGGAAATTTCTGCAACTTAGCAGCACATCGGCCGTCGCTTCGCTTCTGGCGGGCTGCGGCGGGAATGCGTTTGCCAAGCTCGGTAACGCCAAGGCGGCGCGCGGCAAGCGCGTGGTCGTGCTGGGTCTGGACGGGTTTGACCCGGTCTTGGGCGAGCAACTGATGAACGAGGGCCGCTTGCCGAATTTGCAGCGGCTTCGCGAGATCGGCGGTTATCGGCGGTTGGGCACCACCATCCCGCCGCAGAGTCCGGTGGCCTGGGCTTCCTTTATCACGGGCTGCAATCCCGGCGTGCATGGAATTTTCGATTTCATCCACCGCGACCCCACGCGGCAGTGCATGCCCATGTTCTCGGCGGCTGAGACGGTTGAGGGCTCCGGCGGTTGGCAGGTTGGCGATTATCAGATTCCCTTGACGTTCTGGCCGTTCAACGACACCGCCGCCCAAACCGTGCTGCGCCGTGGGGGTGTGCCTTTTTGGGACTACCTGGATGCGGCGGGCGTGCCGGCGTGGATTTACGACATCCCTTCGAATTACCCGCCGAGCGAGTCGGCGCATGGCCACCAGTTCTGCCTGAGCGGCATGGGGACGCCCGATTTGCTAGGCACCTACGGGACGTATCAGCACTTTTCGACCGAGTACTACCGGGAGCGGCAGGAGGGCGGCGGGATCCGCAAGCCGCTCGTTTTCCGAGATCACGAGGCGCGGGCCGTGCTCACCGGGCCGGTGAACACGCTGCTGATCGAGGCCAAGCGGAAGGACACCGAAGTCCCGTTCACCATCCGCCGCGATCCGACCAACAACGTGGCCCGCATCGATCTGCCGAATGCTTCGTTCATGCTGAATGTCGGCGAGTGGAGCGACTGGCAGCGCGTCAGCTTTCCTATCTCGACGCCGGGCTTCTTGCCGGACGCCGAAGCCGCCGGCATCTGCCGGTTTTACCTGCAGCAGGTGCATCCCACTTTTCGGCTGTACGTTTCGGCTCTGCACATTGATCCTTCAAACCCCGGCGAACAGCGCATCACGACCCCGGCGGACTTTTCGCAGCGGATCGCCCAGGAACTCGACCTCTTCGGCACGTTGGGCTTTCAGGAAGATCACAAGGCGTTTTCGAATGGCGTCTTCACCAGCGACGAATTCAAGACTCAGGCCGATTTTGTTTTGGAGGAACGGCTGGAGTTGCTCGAGTTCGCGTTACGCCATTACGACGACGGGCTACTGTTCTTCTACTTCTCGAGCACGGACCTACAGTCGCACATGTTCTGGTGGGAACCCCTCCATAAACACCCGACCCGCTCGCCCGATGAAGCGCGGCATGGTTACGACCTGATCGCCCGGCTTTACGAACGCATGGATGATATCGTCGGGCAGGTGGCCGCGCGCATCGGCCCGCGGGCCACGCTGCTGGTCATGTCCGATCACGGCTTCTGCAACTTCGGCCGGCAGTTCGACCTGAACGTTTGGCTGCGGGAAAACGGCTATCTCGGCCCCGCCAATGCTGACAGCCTGCTGGCCGTGCCAGGCGCGACGGCGGTGGACTGGGGACAGACACGAGCATACGGAATTGGGCTTAATGCACTGTACATAAATCTGAGCGGACGCGAGGAATTCGGCATCGTCAAGGGTGACGAGCGCAATGCGCTTCTGCGTGAACTGAAGCAGAAGCTGCTGGCGGCGCGCGACCCTGAGAACGGCGAACCCGCTATTACGGACGTCTATGTGGCCGACGAGGTCTACCGCGGACCAGGATGCAAGAACGCGCCAGATCTGATTGTCGGCTATCGCCGCGGGTATCGGTCGTCGTGGGCGACGGCACTGGGCGGCTTGGGCGAACGGCTGTTTTGCGACAATGACGTGGCCTGGAGCGCGGATCACTGCATGGCCACGCAGGAGCTGCCGGGTATTCTCTTTGCAAATCGGCCGATCGCACACGCCCAGCCGACCCTGCTGGACCTGGCCCCGACGATACTAAACGAATTCAACCTGCCGATTCCGGCGAATATGACCGGCCGGCCGGTTCTGGCGCCGAAAGCCTGAGGAGCTTAGTTACACCGTGAAACTCGCAGTCGCAAGCGGCAAGGGCGGAACCGGCAAAACCACGTTGGCCACCAACCTGGCAGTCGTGTCCGCGCAGCTTGGCTGCAGCGTCGCATACATCGACTGTGACGTCGAGGAGCCCAACGGCCATCTGTTTCTCAAACCCCGTATTCAGCGCCGCGAACCCGTCACGCAGCTTGTGCCGAGAATTGTTTTCGGCGCGTGCGATGGCTGCGGCGCCTGCGCGCGGGTCTGCCAATATAGCGCAGTGGTATGCTTGCGGGGCCAGCCCCTAGTTTTTGCCGAGCTATGCCATAGTTGCGGTGGATGTGCCCTGGTCTGCCCCAAACAGGCGATCGTCGAGCAGCCGCGCGTGGTTGGTGTGGTTGAAACGGGGCATGCCCAAGGTGTTGCATTCGTGCATGGTTTGCTGAACGTGGGCGAGGCCAAAAGCCCGCCGGTCATTCGGGCCGTGCGTGGGTGCGCTCCGGAGGTGGAGCACCAGATCATCGACGCTCCGCCGGGCACAACCTGCCCTATGGTGGCGGCGGTGCGCGGTGTCGATCTGGTGTTGCTGGTGACTGAACCGACGCCCTTCGGCTTGAATGACCTGGAGCTGGCGGTCGACACGGTTCGCCGGCTCGGCCTGGCAATGGGGGTAATCGTCAACCGGGCAGATGTCGGCGATGACCGCGTTACTGCGTACTGCGCGGCGCAGCAGATTCCCGTGTTGCTGACCATTCCGAATGACCGCGCGATCGCCGAGACGTACTCGCGCGGCGAATTGGCCGTTAATGCGCGGCCGGAAATGCGCGGCGCGTTGGAGGGTCTGTGGCGCGGGGCTGAGGGTTTGGTAACCGCATTATCCAAGAAGAATGATGCCGTATGAGAGAGCTCGTGGTAATCAGCGGTAAGGGCGGGACCGGCAAGACCAGCTTGTCGGCGTCGTTCGCCGTGCTAACCGGCAACGCCGTGCTGGCCGATTGTGACGTGGATGCGGCGGATTTGTCGCTGGTGTTGCCGCCTGAGATCGAGCGGCGCGCAGAGTTTCGCAGCGGGCGCACGGCCGTTATTCGCCCGGCGGATTGCGTGCGTTGCGGGGCGTGCCTTGAAAAATGCCGCTTCGGCGCGGTTGTGCAGACCTGCGAGACATCGGTTTCGAGCGATGCGATCTTCTGCCAGGACTGCGACTTCTGCGAGCGCTCCTGCTCGGTTCGGAACAATTTCCTTGTGCACGAGATGAGCGCCGCCTGCGGCGACCCGCAAGCTACGCGTTTTTCGATCGATCCACTGGCCTGCGAGGGCTGCGGGGTCTGCGTCCACATTTGTCCCGCCGGCGCAATCGACTTTCCCGAGTGCTCCTGCGGCGAGTGGTTTGTGTCGCGGACACGCTGCGGCCCGCTCGTACATGCGCGGCTCGCGCCGGCCGCCGAGAATTCCGGAAAACTCGTGAGCCTCGTGCGCGCCCAGGCGCGCGAACTCGCCCAAGCGACGAAGCGCGAAGTGCTCATCATCGACGGCGCCCCGGGCATCGGCTGTCCGGTTATCGCATCACTGACCGGCGCTACCGCCGCGCTGATCGTGACCGAGCCAACCGTGAGCGGGCGCCACGACCTGGAGCGCGTCGCAGGCGTGGCGCGCCACTTCGGCGTACCCGCGTGGGTTTGCGTCAATAAATGGGATCTCAACCCCGCGATGACCGAGCAGATCGAAGCGGCGGCGCGCGTGTGCGGTATCCAGATCGCCGGTCGCGTGCGCTACGACCAGTCCGTGACCGCGGCCCAGATCGCGGGACGTACCATAGTTGAATTTGCCGCTGACGGCGTGGCGAGCGAAGTGCGCGCCGTCTGGGACGCCCTTCGGCGCGGCCCAATGATCTCCCCCTCGCGGCCGGGCACGTCGGCGGTTTCGGCCGCGGCCCTCAGTAAGGGTGTTGCTTCTAAAACTGATGGGAGTGCTTCATGAGTGATCTTTGCTCGGCCGGACCCGCGGCCGCGAGCGACCCCGAAAAGGAAATTGAGGACGCGTTGCTGCATCACCGCATTCGGCAGATGGGCCGGAAGTTGTTGGTGCTGTCGGGCAAAGGCGGAGTGGGCAAGAGCACCGTGGCAGCTAATCTGGCGGTTGGGCTGGCGCGCGCCGGCAAGAGAGTGGGGCTGCTGGACGTCGATATCCACGGCCCGAGCATTCCGAAACTACTGGGGGTCGATCAACAGCAGCCGGAAATGGTCGGCGGTGAGCTGCGTCCCGTGCGCGTCAACCATTGTCTCGGCATCATGTCAATCGGTCTCCTGCTGTGCGACGCGGCCACACCCGTAATCTGGCGTGGACCTCGCAAGTTTGGTGCGATCCGGCAGCTTCTAAAGGACGTCGCCTGGGGCGAATTGGACTATTTGGTGGTCGATTCGCCGCCGGGCACGGGAGACGAGCCGCTGGCGATTGCCGAATTGCTTGCCGGGCAGAAGAGCTGCGACGGGGGCTGTGACAATGTCCAGGCGCTGATCGTCACGACACCTCAGGATCTCGCGGTCGCCGACGTGCGGCGCTGCGTCAGCTTCTGCCGCATGTTGAACCTCCCGGTGGCCGGCATTATTGAGAACATGAGCGGCTTCGCCTGCCCAGGCTGCGGCCAGGTGATCGATTTGTTCAAGAAGGAGGGCGGGCGAAGACTGGCCGCCGAGATGGGCGTCGCGTTTTTGGGGGCCATTCCGATCGATCCGTGCGTCGTCGTCGGCGGAGATGCGGGGCAGCCGGTCGTCATGGCGACCGGTCAGAGCCCCGCGGCCAACGCCTTTTCTTCTGTTGTGCAGCTTTTGCTGAAATCGCCCGCGACGTCAGTCGCGGATACGGCGAAGGTCCGGTTGCCGGTCGCCGGGCCGCAAAATAACTTGGAGGACAACCGCATGAAGATTGCTGTCCCCGTCGAAAACGGACGCCTTTGCACACATTTCGGTCACTGCGCCGAGTTCGCCGTCTACGATGTCGACCCAGACACGAGGAGTACGCGCAGCATGACCATGCACGTACCTCCGCCGCACGAGCCGGGCGTGTTGCCGGCCTGGCTGCACGAGTTGGGCGCGAACGTCATCATCACCGGGGGAATGGGACAACGGGCGCGGCAGCTCTTCGCCGAGAACGCCATTCAGGTCGTCATCGGAGCGCCGCCGGATCCCGTCGACACCGTCGTGGCGAATTACCTCGCCGGCAGCTTACAGACCGGAGCCAATCCTTGTGACCACTGAGAACCGCCAATTCCTGCTGGAGCGAACTCGTGGTCGAGTCCACAGCCGGTGCGTCGTATGCGGCCAGGCTAACGGACATGACGCGCGCCTGCGCTTTACGGTCTGTGAGGACGGGGCAGTCGAGGCCGCTCTAGAGCCGAGCGGCCTTTATGAAGGCTACGCCGGCATCCTGCACGGCGGCGTCGTCGCCACGCTGCTGGACGGCGCGATGACCAACTGCCTGTTTGCACACGGGCGGTGCGGGCTGACGGCCGAGCTGTGCGTGCGTTTTCGGCATCCGGTGCAAAGTGGTACATTGTTGCATTTAAGAGCGCGGTTGGAGCGGTCTTCGCCGCCCCTATTTGTACTGAACGCCGAACTGAGACAGGCCGGGAAGTTGCGCGCCACGGCGATCGGAAAGTTTATGGATAAGGGCTGCACGCCGACGCCGTGAGTAGCGTTCGGCGAATTGGCAGAGGTGGATCAGATATACAATCCGTGTGGTGAGCCGTGAGAACTCTGCTGGCTGTCGTCTTCTTCGTCGCCCTGTCGCTCGCTGGATGTCCGGCGAGTGGTATACCTGACGCTCCAAATCCGGAGGCTATCGTCATCTTCCACAACAACAGCGGCTCGATGTGTCTGGCGGCCCTGAACTGGCTGGCAGATATCGCGAGCGAACATCCTGCGCTAGTGGTCGAAGAGCATCTGACTTACCAGGCGGGCGAAAGGGCGCTGCTGCGGCGGTTCGAATCACGGTACAACGCAAGCGAGGGCGTATCCGGCAATTTCGAGTATTTGCCAATTATCTTCTTTCAAGGACACGCCTTTTCCGGCTTCGACGCGGAGGTTGGCCAAGAATTGGAGGCGTTGATGGCAGCCGCTCAGAAGGCTGCTTGAGCACCCGGCGGCCGTGATGGTACGCGGTTGGTGAGCGGTCCATGAGTACTGTGCGTATCACCGTTCTGGTCGACAACTACGTGCGGCGCCTAGGCCTGCTCGCCGAACACGGCTGGGCCTGCTGGGTCGAAACGCCCACCGGTCGCCTGTTGTTCGATACGGGGCAGGGACTGGCGCTGCTGCACAACGCGCGGGAGCTGGGCATAGCGCTCGAGCGGGCGGACGCCATCCTGCTGAGCCACGGTCACTACGATCACACCGGCGGTCTGGCACCCGCGTTGGAGGCCTGTCCCGCAGCGCGCGTATTCGCTCATCCGGCCGCTTTGGAGCCGAAATACAAGCGCGCCCCGGACGGCCGAATCCGCGGGATCGGCGCGCCGATGTCGTTCGCGGAATTGCACACGCGGCTGGCAGGGCGACTGGTTGCCACGCGCACACCGACCCGGATTGCGCCCGATGCATGGCTGACCGGCGAAGTGCCCGGCGCCACTGACTTCGAGCCCGGCGAAACCAGCTTCTTTCTGGATGCGGCCGGCCTGCGACGCGATCCGTTAAGCGATGATCAGGCCCTGGTTGTGCGCACGGCGGACGGGGCCGTCGTCGTGCTGGGCTGCGCCCATTCCGGCATCATTAACACGCTGCACTACATCGGCGCCCTGCACCCCGGCCTGCGATTGGCGGGCATCCTGGGCGGAATGCACTTGCAGGGTGCGCCCGTGGAGCGGGTGAGGCGTACGGCCCGTGAGTTCGCCGCTTTGGGTATCGGGCGGGTTTGTCCGGCACACTGCACTGGGCTGTCCGCCCTGGCGACTCTGGCGGCGGAAATGGCAGGTGATATCGAGCCCATAGAAGTAGGCGCGTCGCTGGAGTTCGCGGCGCTGCACGACGTTCAGCGCGGCGCCGCTGCCCGGGCAGATCAGCCGCGATGCGGTGCTGGCGGTCCTGAAACGCCGCCCGGGTACTCTGGCGGAACTGCCGACCGCGCTGGCAGCCAATCCCCAAAAAATTCTGAAGGTTCTGAATGATTTGTTTTGAGTAACGGCCGCGCGCATGGAAGTCCTCGTCGACCAGACGTACTACATTCTCCGCGGGCCATAACACACGGAAGGTGAAAACATGGTTTCTGACGACGCGAATGCAAGCATGAGTGAGCACTCCCACACCAACTTCGGCTCGGGCATCAACACGCGGCTGGTGCACACGCGGGCCGCCGCCGACCAGTACGGTGCTGTGAATGTCCCGATTTACCAGTCGTCGACGTTCGCCTTCCGCAATGCGGCACACGGCGCCGCGCTCTTCGCCGGGCGCGGAGACGGTTATATCTACACCCGCATCGGAAACCCGACTATCCGCGCGCTGGAAGATACAGTCGCCGGCCTCGAAGGCGGTTTTGGCGGCATCGCCACCAGTTCCGGGCTCGGCGCCGTCGCTTCGATCTATATGGCTCTGCTCGATTCAGGCGCGCACCTGGTCAGCACCGCCTCGGTATACGGGCCGTCCCGCGGGCTGGTCGAACAGCATCTGGCGCGCTTCGGCGTGGAATCCTCATACGTGGATACGTCCGATCCGGCAAACGTGCGGGAGGCGATGCGACCTACCACCCGCCTGGTGTACGTCGAGACGCCGTCAAATCCGGCCATGCAAGTCACCGACGTGCGTGCCGTCGCGAAGATCGCGCATGACAATCGCTGCGTGCTCGTGGTGGACAACACCTTCGCCAGCCCATATCTGCAGCGTCCGCTGGAGTTAGGCGCTGACATCGTTCTGCATTCCATTACGAAGTTCATCAACGGGCACGCTGACGTAGTCGGTGGGGTTGTCGTCACGCGGACTGAAGAACTGTACCGCAAAATTCGGCCTCTAATGGTAAATCTGGGCTGCAACATGGACCCCCACCAGGCCTTTCTGGTCATTCGCGGCCTGAAGACTCTTGGCCTGCGCATCGACCGCGCTCAGCAAAGCGCGCTGCAGATTGCCCGCTGGCTTGAGGCCCACCCCAAGGTGGCTTGGGTCCGCTACATCGGCCTGCCGTCGCATCCGCAACACGAACTTGTCCGACGCCAGATGTCCGGTTTCGGCTCCATGATCAGTTTCGAGCTAAAAGGCGGCATCGAGGCTGGCGTGCGTTTGATGGACAATGTACGCTTAGCCACGTTGGCAGTATCGCTGGGCGGCGTCGAGACGCTGATCGAGCACCCCGCGTCAATGACACATGCAGGAATGTCCCGCGAGGATCGGATCGTGGCCGGCATTACCGATGGCCTGGTTCGCTACTCCGTGGGCATCGAAGACGTGGACGACTTAATCGCCGATCTCGAGCAGGCCCTGAAAGCAGTCTGAGCAATTCAGTGACGGCCGGTGTGGCGCGCGCCGCCGGACCTGCCAGACTGGTCGAACGAGAGGTGCGCGCCGGAAAGGAGTGCAGCTCGTGCTCGGCAGAGTCATTCCCGCAATAGGCCTCTTGCTGCTTGGTGGTTGCCCGTGTCCATTCTGTGACAAGACGCCCGCGGATAACAAGGCCCGCCTCGTCCTGCAGCTCACGGAAACCGAGGACGCCCAGGCCCTCGACCGCATGGTCGACGAGCTGCGCGCTCGTGGCGGTACGGCCGCCATCCTGACGGACGGCGACTTTGCAGGCCAGAACTGCGAACGCATAAAAGCATTGCACAACGAGGGCTACGAGATCATGGCCTTCCTTCGGCCGGAGTCCGGCACGATGTCTGACCTGACCCGCGCCGAACAGGAGCAGCTCCTCACGACCACCAAAAACGCGCTGGAGAGTTGCCTCGGAGCGCCGGTCAAAGGCTTCCGCGCGACGCGCTTCGACCAGAACCAGGATACGTGGGAAATCCTGGATGCTATGGGCTTTGTTTACAATCTGGCCTTCGTCGCCGGTCGAAATTGTTTGCCCGGCCACGAGGCCGACGTCCTGCCGTATCGCTCACCAACGTACAGCTTCTGGGCCGTGCCGATGCATGCGGCCGACAACGAGGGCCGCTTGTCCGCTTTCTGCGACAATCCGTTCGACAACCTTTCGGCGGCGGATTGGGAGGCCTTGTTGAAAAGCGAGTTTGACAAGCAACAGGCCGCGAATCGGCCGCTGCTGGTCGAATTTCATCCCAAATTCAGCGGCGTCGATGAAGGCCGATTTCAGGCGTACGTGAGTTTTCTCGACTACGCTGTGGAGCACGGCGCCGAGTTCATGAGCGTGGCCGAATATGTAGCCTGGGCCGAAGACGCCGACGCCGCTTGTAACGAGTAGCTGCACGGCGCGACGGCGGCGGGGCAATCAGCGTCGGACGCCGTGTCCGGCGTCGGGGGATTTGTCGCAGGAAAAGTTTCGACTCTCCGCTCCGGGAGTTCCCGCCAACATTCGTTACACTATGCAAACCAGCGCGCCGGCCCGTTTGGTGGCCGGCGCGGCCGTATCCCGACTATAATGCGAGAGTTTGCCCGGCGGAGCAGCCGCCAACGAGGATTATGGACCGCAAGTTCATCCGGAATTTTTCGATCATCGCCCACATCGATCACGGCAAGAGCACCCTGGCCGACCGGCTGATTCAGCGCTCCGGGGCCGTCTCAATGCGCGAGCTGCGCCAGCAGATCCTCGACGACATGGACTTGGAGCGCGAGCGTGGTATCACCATCAAAGCCTCAGTCGTCACGCTCGACATGAAGATCGGCGGCGAGACCTACATGTTCAACCTGATCGACACGCCCGGGCACGTCGACTTCCATTACGAGGTGGACCGCGCCCTGGCCGCCTGCGATGGGGCGTTGCTGGTGGTCGACGCCACGCAGGGCGTGCAGGCTCAGACCGTGGCCAACGCCTACGCCGCCCTCGAAAACGGGCTCGAGATTATCCCGGTCATCAACAAGATCGACCTGGCCGGCGCGATGCCCGAAGACGCGGCCCTCGAAATCGAGCACGTCCTGGGCATCAGCGCGGACAATGTGCAGTTCGTCTCGGCCAAGAACGGACAGGGCGTCGAGGAACTGGTGCAGGCCATTGCGGCCCACCTGCCGCCGCCCAAGGGCGATCCCAACGCTCCGCTGCAGGCCCTGATTTTCGACTCCGAGTACAACGACTACCGCGGCGTGGTGTGCTATATCCGTGTGGTTCAGGGCACCATCCGCAAGGGGCAGAAGGTTCTGCTGATGGGCCGCGAGCGGCACTATGTCGTTACTGAACTCGGCAAACTTCGCCCCGCGATCACGCCCGTCCCCGAACTCGCCGCCGGCGAAACCGGCTATCTGGTCGCCAGCATCAAGACCCTGGCGGACGTCACGGTGGGCGACACGATCACCGACGCCGTGCACCCGGTCCCGACCCCGCTGCCCGGCTACAAGCCGCCGCAGTTGATGGTCTTCTGCGACTTCTTTCCCTCCAGCGGCGAGAAGTACGATAACCTGCGCGAGGCGCTCGAAAAACTAAGCCTCAACGATGGCTCTTTCTCCTTCACGCCGCAGCATTCGGACGCGCTCGGCCCCGGCTATCGGTGCGGCTTCCTGGGCCTGCTGCACATGGACATTATCCAGGAGCGGCTGGAGCGCGAGGCCGGCGTGAGCGTGGTTCAGACGGCTCCGAGCGTCACGTACGAAGTGGTGTTGCACGACGGCACGGTCAAACGCGTCGAATCCGCCGGTGACCTGCCTGATTTCGGGCAGATTCTGGAGCTGCGCGAGCCGATCGTCGAAATGTCGATCATCACGCCGGCCGACGCGATCGGCTCGATCATGGCCTTGGCCGAGCAGCGGCGCGGCGAATACAAGCGCACGGAGTATCTCTCGCCGACGCGCGTGATGCTGACGTACGACTTCCCGTTCAACGAAATTCTGTATGACTTCTACGACAAGCTCAAAAGCGTGACCAAGGGCTACGGCACGATGGATTACCACGTGATAGCCTATCGCGCCTCCGACCTGGTCAAGCTGGATATCCTGGTCAACTCCGTGCCGGTCGACGCCCTGAGCCTCATCTGCCACCGCAGCAAGGCCGAAGCCCGCGGCCGGCGTTTCCTGATCAAGCTTCGCCGCGAGATTGCCCGGCATCAGTTCGAAATCGCCCTCCAGGCCGCCATCGGCAGCAAGGTCATTGCCCGCGAGACGATCAAGCCGTTCCGCAAGAACGTTACGGCCAAATGCTACGGCGGCGATGTGACCCGCAAGCGCAAACTGCTGGAGAAGCAGAAGGAGGGCAAGAAGCGCATGAAAACCATCGGCCACGTGGATATCCCGCAAAAAGCGTTCATGACGGTTCTCGAACCGGAGGAATGACCGCGCCTGGGCGTCGCGGTTCGGTTATCGGAGGGTCGGCTGGCTTGGGTCCCGAGCGGCGCGGCGTGCGGAGTTTTGCCCTCGCTGGCGCTTCGGGCTCGGATCGTGGGGGGCGGCTGCTTTGACAAGTCAGCTTGGCTCTTCCATACTGAGGTATTGAGCCGCGAGCGCGCCCGTAGTGCCCTGGTTGGGCGGCGCGCCACGACCGCCCGCGGCGGGTGGTCAGCTTAGAGGAGTTCAAAATGGCGGGTCGACCGGCCACCATCCGAGGCGGCGGAATTAGCGGGGCGCAGATTGGTCTGATTGTCTTCGCGTTCATCTCCGTCGCCGCGCTGGGCCTGTTCATCTTCCAATTGACGCGCGTAAAAGAGCTTCAGCACCGGGCCGAATCGGCCGAGGCGCGGATCAAGCACCTGGGCCAGCCGGCCGCTCCGCTGGGGACCTATTACGACAATGAAGCCACGGCGCGTGGCTCGGGCGCGACGGTGTTCAAGCTGATGACGGAGGACCTTGAGCGGGTCTCACAGCTTGTCGCCGGCGAATCCAAGCTGATTGCCAAGGTCTTGGAGGAGCAGTCAAACGAGCTCTTGCGGCAAGTCGCGGCCACGCATCCGATCAGCGCCAGCGACACCTTGCTGACGGCGATTCGCAAGCTGGACCAGCACGCCACCGCGCTGGCCGAGACCAAGAAGAGCCAGGCGCTTGAATTGGCGGAGGCGCAACAGAATATCGAGTCGCTGACGCAGCAGCTCAAGGCGGCGCGCGACGAGTTTGAGGACCAGATCGCTGACACCAAGAGCGATTACGAGCGTGCGGTAGCCGATTTCGGCAGCAAGCTGGCTGCCAAAGACGCCCAGGTGCGCGATCTGCGGGACCTGCTCGAAACCCGCGAGAAGGACTTGCAGGACCTGCGACGCGCCGCGGAAACCGATAAGCGCGAGTGGGACCTCGAGCGTACGCGGCGCGATAAGCAGATCGCGGGCTTCCAAAGGAAGATCGAGGAGCTGGCCGGGGCGTTCGACCCCGAGGCGATTCTCAAGAAAGCCGACGGACGGGTGCTGCGGGCCATTCCCGGCAGCGCCCTGGTCTACATCAACCTGGGCGCCAACAACAACATCAAAGTCGGCATGAGCTTCGAGGTTTTCTCGCACACTGCCACGCCTAACCGCACGCTGCGCGGCAAGGGCTCGATCGACGTGGTCACCATCATGGACGAAACCGCCGAGTGCCGGATCACGCGCAACGATGCCGCCCAGCCGATCACGGAAGGGGACATTATCGTCAACATCGCTTACGAGCAGGGCCGCAAGCCGAAATTCGTGGTCTGCGGCAACTTCGATTTGAACTATGACGGGCAGATCGATCCGGACGGCGCCGAAGAGATCAAGAGCATGGTTCGCCGGTGGGGGGGGCAGGTCGTGCCCGAGCTGGATGAATCCGTTGATTTCGTGGTCATCGGCACGGCCTCGAAAGTTCCGCCGCTGCCGCCTTACGCATCGGATATCCAACGCGACCAGGCCGAACGCCGCTCGCTCGAAAACGTGGAGAAGTTCGAGCCGTTGAAGAAGCAGGCCATTGCCATGCACATCCCGGTCATCACCCAGAACCAGTTTTTCTTCCTGACCGGGTACGTGGGCCAGCCCGACCGCTCGCTGTACAACGACCGCAGCCTGGGGCTCAATTGACGGCCTGTGGCGGGGTCTAGCCCGCATGTGTTGTGCGGCCCTTGATCGCGCCGCCCGCGGGGCGAGTCTGTGTCGCTTTCTGTCGGGTGGTAGCTTGCTGCTCGCCCGCAGGCGCTTGCTCGCGTTATCATTGGCCACCGCTAAAATGCGACGCGTCTGACGAACAGCCGACCGATTCGAAGCCGGAGGCGTGAGCTGGATGTTTTATCTGCGGCTAGCCTGGACCGCGCTGCGCAGCCTGGACTCACACTTCCTGCGCTCGCTGCTGGCGACCTTGGGCGTGCTGATCGGCGTCGGCTCGGTGGTCGCGTGCATGTCGATCCTGGAGGGGTTCTCGAACGACATCGCCAAGCGCTTCAAGTCGCTGGGCTCCAACCTCCTGTACATCCACCCGACCGCGGCCTCGGTCGAGGGCCGGCCGGTGGGCCTGGCCCAGACGCTGACGCTGGAAGACGTACGCCTGCTGAAGCGCGAACTGGCGGACCAGATTGACACGGTCGCGCCCGAGTGCACCGGTTCGGCCACCATCAAGTACTTTCAGAACAGCTATCCAGCGGCGGTCGTGATCGCAACCTCGGATGAGTACTTTACGATGCACGCCTTCGAGGCCCAGCACGGTCAAGTGCTCAATAAGACCCACTCGGAGGACGAGGGGGCGGCGGTCGTGTGTCTGGGGGCCAAGATCGCGGACAAGCTTTTCGGCGGGATGGATCCGGTCGGGCAGACCGTCAAGGTGGGCGAGAAGGCTTACCGCGTGCTGGGCGTGATGGAGAAGAAGGGCTCGCTCGGCTTTCTGGATGCGGATGAGGCGGTCTACCTGCCGATCGAAGCGGGGCTGAAGCGCTTCTTTAACCGCAAGTGGCTGCTGCGCATCACCGTCGGCGTCAAGGACGCGACGCAGGTCGAGGAGGTGCAGAAGCAGGTGCAGCGCGTTCTGCGGGGGTCGCACCACATTCGCCCCGGCGAGGACGACGACTTCCATGTGTTCAATCAGGAGGAGTCGCTGCAGAGCTTCAACCAAATCATGCTGATTTGGAAGATCGTCTTCTATAACATTGCCGGCATCAGCCTCCTGGTGGGGGGCATCGGCATCATGAACATCATGCTGGTCTCGGTCACCGAGCGCACCCGCGAGATCGGGGTCCGTATGGCCGTTGGTGCGCGGCGCGGGGACATCCTGCTGCAATTCCTGCTTGAAGCGCTGATCATCAGCTTTCTCGGCGGGGCGTTCGGCCTGCTGCTGGGCGCCATGTTCGCCGACTTGCTGAACAAGGTGGTGGTCCAGTTCTTCCGCACCCAGATTACGCCCATGGTGATGATCACGGCTGTGGCGACGTCCACCGTGGTGGGGGTGCTGAGCGGGATTTATCCGGCGCTCAAGGCCAGCCGGCTGAATCCCGTGGATGCGCTTAGGTACGAATAAGCGCCAAACGGCGAATTACAAATGAAGAGTTAGAACGACTGGCGCAGGGCGCTTTTGCCATCGGCCACCCGTCATTGCTCATTTGTCACTGTCGCTGGTCATTCGCGTTCAGCCGGCGGCGCCGCTCTAGCGCCTCCAGACGCATGTGGTCCTTGGCCTCGTCGTTGCGGTCGATCGTGGCCTGATCGATGGCGTGATCTGTGCCGCCGGAATGGCGGATCACTTCGTAGATCGGATCCCAAACGCGGCCGATGGCGTAGTGCTCGCTCAGGCGCAGCACCAGGTCGTAGTCCTCGCCGTAGTTGCGACTGTGCGGCGTGTCGTTCAGGCCGAACCCGCCGAGTTCTCGGATGAGCTTGATGTGCGCGGCGCGCGGGGCGCCGGCGCCGTTGATGCGCAGGAGGTTGTTGCGACCGTTGTCAGCCGTCCATTCATCGTGCGTGACGACTGGGATTTCGGTATTGCGCGCGAGTGCGCCGGTTTGCTCGTTCAGGGTCCAGACTTCGTAGGAGCCGATCACCATGCCGATGGCCGGATCGGAGTCGAAGATCGCCAGCAGCTTTTCAACCGCGTCGGGTTTCAGCCGGTCGTCGGAGTCGAGCTGGACATAATACTTGCCGCGCGCGGCTGCGATGCCGGTGTTGAGGCACAGGCCGATGTTGTTGACATCCAGCACAATCAGGCTCACAGGCGGCGCGGCGGGCTGGTAACGGTCGCCGCCGGGCATGTAGCGGCCGACTTCGGCCGCGGTCGGGTCGTCGCGACCGCCGTTGACCACGACGATGGCTTCGACGCGGCGCTGGGTTTGGGCCTGCACGCTTTCGATGGCGCGGCCGATGAAGCCCGGGCGCTGGTAGACGGGAATGACGACGCTGGCGAGGCATTCGCCGCATTCGGCGAAGCGGCTTTCCTCTTGCGGCGAATACGTGACCCGGCGAAGGTGCGCTCCGGGGGCGAGGTAAGCGCCGGTCCGCTTCAGATGTGCGGTGCAGGCGCGCTCCATTTCGAGCTGAGCGGGCTTGCCGGCGAGCAGGTAGTCGAAAACGTTGTGAGCTTTCGCTGGGGCGGCCAGGGTGTACAGCGAACCGGCGAACCGGTTGGCGACATGCACGGGGCGGTATTTTTCCAGCAGGCGCAGCCGCAGGTCATAGAAATCCGCGGCGTCGTAGGACTCGTCGAATCCGCCGACGTCGCGCAGGGCGGCCGTGTGGAAGAGGATGGCGCGGCCAAAATCGAACGTGTCGCGCAGGCGGCCCGGGTGCCAATCGAGCAAGTGGATCTCGCGCCGGCGGCCGTCGGGTTCGACCCGTTCGTAGTCCGCGTAGACCATTCCGGCCGAGAAGCGTTCCGACGCGGCGGTAGTAGCTGAGTGGCGCGCGGCGGCCAGCAACATGGTCCGCGCGGCGGACTGCCTTAGGGTGACCAGTCCGGCGTCGTTGAAGACGAACAGCATGAACTCGCCGGCGGCTTCGCGCAGGGCGGCGTTGCACGCGGCGGCACGGTTGCGGAAGGCTTCCGAGAGGATGCGCAGGCGCGGGGCGGTGTCCGGGGCAGCGGCGGAGGCTGCAACGTCGTCCAGGCAGCCCACAGCGATCAGCTCGGCGATGGGCACGTCCTGGGCGCGGGCGGATTGGATAGCGCCGGCCAAGCGAGCGGCGTTGGAGCAGCCCTGCGGGCCGACGATCACGATTGAAACGGACGGGAAGGCTGGCGTCATGGGCGGCAATCTTAAGCGCCTTCGACTGTCAACGGTACATTCTACCGGTTACGGACAGTCCGCGGCCGACCTCGAACGGTCCGGCTCCGCTTGCGCCGCCCGTCGAAAACACCGCCGGCCGCGCGGGCTTGCCCGGCGGCCGGCGATTGGGGAAAGGTGCGTCTTGTATGCGCGGCCTTTTCGTCCTTGTGGATGCGGCGTGTCAGCCGCGCCGCAAGCGAACTAGCCGCGCCGAGTTTCTATTCGAGGATGATGTATCCCAGCACGCCCTCCTCGCGCGAGTTCCTCGTGGCAGCGCTGTGGAATCCGACGGTGTTCTCGCTGCAGTCGATGTCCCAGGCCGGGCAGCCATAGGTGTCGGCGTTGGTTGGATCCTTGGCAATGGTAAACGACGTGTCGCCCTGGCTGTACTGCAAGTAAAAGTTGGCCAGGAACAGGTATTCGCCGCCGGGCGTCATGCACATGGTCCCGGCGTATCCGACCATGCCGTTACTGGTGTAGCTGCCGTCGATGTAGTCGTTTGTCGGTGGCTTGTTGAAAGTTGGGCCGGGTAGCGTGCCGACCGCCGTGCGGAAGTGCAAGCCGACCGAGTCATCCGAATCGTGGTGGGAGAAGAACGCGAACTTGTCGCCGCCGATTGCCAGGTCAGCGATGGTCTCCGCCTGTTCCATGGTGACGACGTTGTTGGCGGCGAGGTCAACGATAATGGCGATGTCATAGCCGCCGTCGTAAGACGAGGCCATGAGATAATTGCCCGACATCTTCATCTGGAACGTGCCGACCCCGTTGGGGGGAATGATCTTGCGCGGGGCGGCGGTTGGCTGCGTGATGTCGTAAATCCAGAACGCCTCCTCGGTCGCCACCGCCACGGTCTTGGTGGTTCCATTTACGGCCACTTGCGTGACCACGCTGGCGAAGTTAACCGGGTTCTGCTCAAAGGTTATCAGTTCGGGCGTGCCGCTGCTGACGTCAATGACCTTGATAATCTTGCTGTCATCGACCCTGTCCTGGTCGCAGACCACAACGCAGTAGTCGCCGTCGGCTTGCAACCGGCCGGTATCGCGGGGCTTGACCACCATTCTGGCCAGACGGATGTCCGCCTCATCGAAGGTGGTCACCTCGAGGGTGTCGACGTTGAAGGCGCTGACTTGATAGGGGAGGCTGCCCCCATTGCTGCCGGCCATGAAGATCCAGCGTCCGGCGACGTCGAAGTTGCAGCAGTCATACTGGTCGCTGTCGGGGACGGGCGTGCCGGCTGTCGGATTCTGGGACGGGATGACGTAGGAAATGCCGACGAGGACGTCGGTGCCGAAGGCGATCAGGTCATCGCCGCATTCGAGGCCCGCATCGAAGCGCAGAGGGATAGAGGTCTTGACCGGGGTGAGTTTGCCCTGGTCGCCACCGCCGGGCGTGACGACGTCACCGTCGCTCGGATCGACGTCGCTGGGATCGCCCGGGTCCTGGCCGTCAACGTTGCCAATGATGGGGGCAAAGATATCCCAGAAATTGTCGCCCCAGATCGGCGATCCGACGCAACCGCACATCAGAAAGCACGGAACCGCTAAACTCAGAAGCATTGTCAGCAAATTCCTCATCATGATCTCCATCTCCAAGAAAAGAGTTACGATTTGCCCTTGCGCTCGCCCTCCGATGCGCCTCAAGCTGGGCGGGCTTTCGTTGGGCGACCTATGCGTCGGGGCAGACTGCGCTGGCCCGAAAAACGAGGCACGGCAGCCCGCAATACAAGGTTTCTTTTCGGTCGTTTTGGGGCCCGGGTTTTAGGAAAACTGCGAGGAAAGGCAACCGGCGGCGAAACGGTGAGGCGACCAGGCGACGAGGTCTTATAAAACAGCCCGCTGATCGCTATCGTGCGAATCGAAAAGCCGGCTTGCCGTGAGGCGCGGCCTTTCGGTTCAGAACGCGCCGACTCCGCAGATTTCCCGTCCGACGATCAGCTCGTGGATCGTCTCAGTGCCCTCGTAGGTTATGACGCTCTCGAGGTTCAGCATGTGGCGGATCGTGGCAAATTCAGTCGTAATACCGCCGGCGCCCAGGATGTCGCGGGCCTCGCGGGCGACATCCAGCGCCATGCGGACGTTGTTCCACTTGGCCAACGAAACCTGGCTGTGATGCATCGTGCCCTGGTCCTTCAGCCGCCCGAGCCGCCAGGCCAGCAGTTGCGCGGCCGTGATGCGGCGCACCATGTTTGCCAGGCGCCGCTGGATGATCTGCTTGTGCGTCAGCGGTGTCCCGAAGAGTACGCGCTGGCGCGCGAATTCCAGCGCTTCGCGGTAACAGGCTTGCGCGGCCCCGATCGCGCCCCAGGCAATGCCGTAACGGGCCTGCGTCAGGCAGCTCAGCGGCGCGGCCAGACCCTCAGCGCCGCGGAGCCGGCTGCGCTCCGGCACGCGGACGTTGTCGAAGAACAGTTCCGAGCTGATTGACGCCCGGAGCGAGAATTTGTGCTCTATATCGCGCGTGGTGTAGCCCGGCGTGCCGCGTTCGACCAGGAAGCCGCGCACGCCGTCGTCCGTCATGGCCCAGACGACCGCGACGTCCGCGAGCGTGCCGTTGGTGATCCACATCTTGGCCCCGTTTATGACCCAGTCGCCGCCGTCGCGCCGGGCGCGGGTCTTCATCGTGCCGGGGTCGGAGCCGCCGTCGGGCTCAGTCAGGCCGAAGCAGCCGACGGCCTGCCCGCTTGCCATGGCCGGCAGCCAGCGCTGCTTCTGCTCGTCGGAGCCGTAGCGGTCGATGGGGTACATGACCAGGCCGCTCTGGACGGAGGCGAAGCTGCGCAGGGCGCTGTCGCCGCGTTCCAGCTCCTGCATGATGAGGCCGTAGGCGATGTTGTTCAGGCCGGCGCAGCCGTAGTCGTGGAGCGTCGGTCCGAAGAGCCCCAGGCCGGCCATTTCGGCGATCAACTCGCGTGGGAAGCGGCACTGCTCGAAGCAGGTGGGGATAGCGGGCAGGACGCGCTCGGCGACCCACCTGGCGACTACGTGCTGAATCTGCCGCTCGTCGTCGGTCAGCAGGTCACGGAGCTGGAAGTAGTCGGGGGCGGCCGCGTCGAACGGCTGGCGAGTTTCGGTCACTGTGGGCTCCTGTCGGTTTTGCACTATGAGCGCCTGTCGGTCTTGGGTGCGCTTTTCCTACGATTGTAAACGCGGATCCAGGGATTAAGGGATCTAGGGATCGAGGGATCAAGAGCAGAGCCGGGGCGTGTCGGCCCGGAATGCCGCCGACAACCTCCCATCCGCGCAGTCGTCCGCCCCGGGCCTGCCCGTGTCGCCCCGGAATGCAGCCAGGAGTCTCCGATTCGCGCGGTTGCCCGCGTGCCACCCCAGGTGCTCAAGCGGTCTGATAAAAAGCCGTGTGAGATCGCGTCTTGGGGGCAGGTGATCAGATCCTCATGGTTCTTGTGCACTCGATTTTGATAACCTGAGGTCCGGCGCTGCGCGGAGAGAGGAGATAGGTGAGAGGCGAACAGGTGACAAAGGCCGCTGCGCGGAGACGGATGACAGGTGGCAGGTGAGCAGTGGGGACATTTCGAATGCCGCATAGTGGGTGCCTTTCTGCGCGCGGTCGCGCGTTTCTGCTAGGTATTCTATAAGGCTATCAGCTCGCGGCTGTCAGCTCTCAGCCAGAGTTCGCGGATTGTGCGTGGTTGCGCGCCAGTGGCGGCGAGACGCTGCTTGCGGTGATGAAGTGATAAGGTGATAGGGTGATAAGGGCGCGAGCCAAGGCAACCGCGAAGACGCGAAGAGCGCCTAGGTTGCCAAACATCGCGAGGGATCGAGGGATCTAGGGATCAAGGGATCGAGGGCGCGGATGGGAGGTTGTTGGAGGCATTCCGGGGCGACACGCGCCGGCTCTGCTCTGGCGAGGCGGCGCGATCAGGCGTGTCGTCGGCACCAACATTGGATGCCCGTGCCGACGGTCCTCGGACGGTGGAGGTGTCAGTCGTCCCTACGGGACTGGCCGGATGCAGGTTGTGCGGTTCCCAGGATTTCATCCTGGGCTACGGTCATGTCGTGCCTACGGCACTCAAACGCTGGCCGTGCCGTTTTGTTCGCGCAAGGGCTCACAGCGGTTGCGTCGTCCGGGCGACCCAGGAATCGAAATGGCGGCATTTGGATCCGGCGGGCCGGTGCGGCAGGCGTTAGCGGTTGCGGTAGGCCGTCCGGGAGTGCTCCCGGCGGGCTTGCGCCCTGCGAGTCGGGCGGGTCAAACCCGGCAATCGAAATGGCGGCATTTGCCGCGGCCACTTGGGCAGCGGGCGCTCTGACATGGCGTGCTACCGTGCCGCGGTCGATGCCCAGTTCTGCGCCGATCCGCCGACACGACCAGCCTTGCCGGGCCAGTCCCAAAGCTGCGTTGTGCTTGTCCATCTTGAGCCACCTACGCGATCAGCTGCGTGTTCCTCAAAATGGCTGCTTTTGAAGTGATAATCGGTGGCGGGGTTTAAGTGATAACTGACACACGGGTACCAGTGTGGGAAGGTGGGAAGGTGAGGAATGTGGGGTGACGCAGTCAGAGCATGTATTCAGGACAGCCAAGCCTGGGCGACAATTAGAATCGGCCAGACCAGCGTGAGTGACAACACGATCAGCGGCCCGATGCGCCGGCTCTGGATCGACAGCAGCCACACAGCCAACGGGATCAAGGCGAACACACGCAACATGCTCCACGGACTGGCGTATACGGCGGCCCCACCGCACAGGCTCAGCAGGAGGCCTCCTGCCAGGAGGAGCTTCACTGCCGGCTCGCCCTCCTTCAACAGGAGATAGACCCCCAACAGCGCTTGGACCAAAAGGAAGCCGATCGCCAGGAAATGCGAGAAACGCAGCGCAAGCGACTCTATCGTCGGGACGCGGCTCTGGAAATGCTCTATGACGCCAACTAGCGGCAGGCCCAGATTACCGCCGCGGGGCAAAAACGGCCATTGCCCGTAGAGCTGGAAAACCACCACCACCCAGAGGCCCCATACGGCGACGCACCCGACCATCGCAGCAACCAGCGACCATCGCCGTGCTGCAGCCGCGATCAGGAGGATTACTCCCAGGACTAGCAGGTTGGTTTCTCGGCAGAACAGCGCCGCCAAGCCGCACAGAGCCATCCCCCAAACCGGCCACCGCCGCTGCCAGCCCACCATCAACGTCAGCGCGCACAGTATGCTGAGCGGGTCCGTTAGATTTCGAAGGGCAAGCATGTACGCGTTGACTACAACGGGTAACAATGCCCCCCACCAAGGACTGAGGCCGTAATTCCTCGCCATCACGGCACCGAGGTAGGCCATGCCACCGATAGCCAGGAAATTGATGAACGGCAGGGTCCAAAAGAGTACCACTGGGTCGCCCCCCGAGGCGGCCCACGCGAAGGCGGGATACAGCACCCGCAGGTGCCGGACGGGATGCACGTCGGAGTGCGTCACCCAGGGGTTGCGGGCAATCTGGTAACAGAACTGCCCATCGTAACCGCCTTTCCCGAACCCCACTCGCACGTATTCGAACGGTGGCTGACCGCAGCGTTCTTCAGCCGTGCACAGCAACGCCGACAGGTCCCAGGCGTATGCGGCCACGAACGCACCCGACATCAGGATGAACACTGCCCCAGCTACCAAAGCGGGCCAGATCGCTGACGCCTGCGTAGCATGGCAGACTGTCGGGCGTTGCAAGCTCACGCTTGATAACGTTCGAGACATCTTCGGGTTCCTTTCGGCCCGGAAGTGGTGCCGAGAATTAATAAGTGCGGCTGCGTTGGTCAAGTCGGGGCGACGTCGGGGCCTTTCGGAAATCTGGCTGCGCCACGGCTGCTTGAACGCCGCCAGCTTCGCCGCGGACGACTGCGCGGGTGAGAGGTTGTTGGCGGTATTCCGGGGCGGCACGCCCCGGCTCTGCTCGCACAAAGGCGAGTTGCGACCGTTGGCATCATTCCGGGGCGGCACGCCCCGGCTCTGCTCGCATAAGGCGAATTGCAGCGGGTTAGCATCATTCCGGGGCGACACGCCCCGGCTCTGCTCTGGCGAGGGGACGCCAGGCGTGTCGTCGGGACCAACATTGGACGCCCGTGCCGACGGTCCTCGGACGGTGGAGGTGTCAGTCGTCCCTACGGGACTGCGCGGATGCAGGCGGTTTGCGGTTCCCAGGATTTCATCCTGGGCTACGGTCATGCCGTGCCTACGGCACTCGTACGCTGGCATGGGTCGTGTGGCCGCGGCATCATGCGCTGGACAGCGTCCGCACATCCTGGGCACTCAAACGCTGGCAGGCGCCGTTTTGTGAAACGGCGTATGAACGGTGGGTGAAACGGCGACGCAGAGCTAGTTTCTTACGGAAGGAGTTGGCTGGGGAGCCGCTGGTCATGGCAGCCCAAGTTGATCGATCGGGCGTGCGTACGGCCCTGACGTGCGCGAAAAAGGATTTCCGCCGGAGGCGCGCGAGACGGTTTACGGATCGGCGCTACCCTGATGGGGCGGTGATGGTTTCGGAAAGAACGGCCACCGGCAATCCCGGTACACGGCGAAAGCAGGGGTCGTTGGTGATGAAAAGCGCTGCCGCGGCGTCGAGGGCGGTTGCGGCGTGGATAGCGTCGGGCGTTTTCAGCGCGAGCTCCGCACGAAGGCGCGCGGCGCGCTCGAGGATTCGCCACTCCACAGGCGCAAGATGGAATTCGGTCGAATCGAACAAGAACGCTCGAAACGCCGCTTCCAGGCGGGCATTCGTGTCGCGCAGCGGCTTGACCAGCGTTTCCAGCACTACCAGTTCGCTGCTGATTACCGAGAACTGACCGGACGCGGCTGCCTGCCACAGAGGTGCAAGCGCGGTGTCGTAGGGCGCGACCTTCTCAACAGCGTAGATGACGCAGTTGGCATCAAGGTAGACGACGCCGGAAGGCGGCAGATTCAGCGTTCCATGACTGGCGCTCTTGGCGGATGTAGGCGTCCACGTCTGCGGGCGTTTTGAAGAGCAGCCCGCCGGGGCATTCAGCCAGGATATCGAGCACCGACCGCCGCCCGTTCGGCTGCTCATGCACGAGGCGAATGGTCACCTCGACTGGTTGGCCGGGCGGCAGATCGGGAGCGCGCACTTCGATCTTCCCGCCCGCCTGCACCGTCGTATTGATCTTTCGGGCAGCGCTCAAAATGGTGACCTTTCAACCAGAATTGTAAGGCGGGACAGTGCCGCGGGAAAGTGCGCTGGGCTCGGAGCATACACGCCCCGGCTCTGCTCGCACAAGGGCGAATTGCGGCGGGTTGGCATCATTTCCGGGGCGGCACGCCCCGGCTCTGCTTGCACAAGGGCGAATTGCGGCGGGTTGGCATCATTCCGGGGCGGCACGCCCCGGCTCTGCCCGCAAGGGCGGCAGCGCGGGTTGGCTGGGCGACGGAAAGCCGTCAGGTAAAGATGGTCCGCCTCTCGGCTGGGGCCAAGAATGACGGTCAGGGTTCACCCCGTTGGGAAAGCTCCCTAGCGGTCAGGTACACAAAAGGCTGTTCATCGGTCAGGTCCAGAAATAATTTGCGCTGGCGCTCAAAAAAAGTGCTTTTCGCTTGCGTAATTCCTTACGTGTGTTACACTATGTGTGTCAGTGGTGAAAAGTGGGTCGCAGTGGGCCGAAACGATGTTCCTGGTCGGGACTTATGAGCTGGTCATCGACGCCAAGAACCGGCTCTCCGTTCCGTTCAACATCCGGCGAAAGCTCGATGAGCATTCGTTTTACGCCTTGCCCGGCGGCCGACCACGCACTCTGGCGCTTTACCCGGAGTCTTATTTTGAGAAGCTCCGGCCCGTGCCGCCAGCAGAAAGCCTGTCCGACACGACCCAAGCGTGGCGTCAGTTCGAGTACAGCCAATGTGCTTTGCTCGAAACGGACAACCAAGGTCGGATTCTCCTTCCGGACAGGCTGCTTAAGCGGGCCGGTATTGAAAAAGAGGTCACGCTGATCGGCGTTCAGGACCACTTGGAGCTTTGGAACCGGCGCGATTTCGAAGAGTTCGAAAACAGCCAGTGGGAGCACTTGGCTGAGAATCGCGCCCGGGCGTTGCAGGAGTTGCGGGCCTTCGCACCGCAGCCGTCCGGCCTCCAGGCCTGAAGCGCACTGAGGACGCCAGACCGCGGCCTGAGCGAGAACCGGTCAATGACCAGATGATACAGGTTGGTTGGGTTTGAACGAGGGCGGATAGCAGCGGCGTCTGTTGGCGCGGTCGTCGCTGCATCCCTCCCCACGATGCGGAGTAACAGTCAGCGCCTTTTCGCCGAGGGACGCTGGCGGGGAACAAGGATGTTCCTGAACTCCGAACGGCGGTTGGTTCCGCCTGGTGCGGGTCGCAGGCCGATCAGGGAAGGTTGGCCGCGACCAAGCATTTCATCCTGAGTACGAACGACGTGTGTTGTACCCGTTTGGGGCGGGTACGTCCATGCTTCGGCGAAGTTTTTTTTGACCGTCAGCCGCGTGGCAACGGGGCAACAGATCGTGGCTGATCTGCGGCGCGAACATCAGCCGGTATTGGTCGAGCCTCTGCTCGATCTACTGAAACTGGAACCGGGCCAAGTCGTTCTGGACGGCACGGTCGGACTGGGCGGGCATGCGGCCGTTTTTGCCCCGCGAATCATGCCCGGCGGACGCTACATCGGCCTGGACCTGGACGAAGAGCTCTTGGCCGAGGCGCGGCAGCGGCTGTCCGGGCTGGTTGGACACGGCCTGGACTTGTTCAAAGCGAATTATGCGGAGTACCCCGAGGTCCTGGCGGCCCTGGGCCTGCAGCGAGTGGATGTGCTATTTTTGGACCTCGGGGTCAACTCTGCCCAACTGGCTGATCCGGCGCGCGGCTTCTCGTTCGAAAGCGAAGGGCCGCTGGATATGCGCTATGACCGTACGCAAGCCGACAAGGCGCTCGACCTGGTGAATGCGGCCAGCGAGGATCAGATGGCCGACCTGTTTTACGAATTCGGGCAGGAGCCACTCAGCCGCAAGATCGCGCGGCGCATCTGCCAGGTGCGGCATTCCGGCCGGATCACGACCACGCGCGTGCTGGCCAGCGCCGTCGAGTCGGCCTATGCCGCGGCGGGAAAAGGGCCGAGCCGGCGCAGCCCGGCGACGCGCGTCTTTCAGGCGCTGCGGATCGCAGTGAACCACGAGCTTGAAAACCTGCAAAGGTTTCTCGATCTGGCGCCAACGCACCTGGCCCCGGGCGGAAAGCTGGCGGTCATCAGCTTCCACAGCCTGGAGGACGGGATCGTGAAGCGCTGGCTGCGAGGCCAGGACGATATGGAGGAAATCACGCGCCGCCCGGTCGTGGCCGACCCCGCCGAGCGGCACAGCAATCCGCGCAGCCGCAGCGCGAAACTGCGGGTGGCGCGCCGCATGGAAGTTTGAAAAGCTGTAGGAGCGCGGCAATGGCGTTGAACGTTAAGGCGGCTTTGGGCATCTGCCTGTTTTTCATTGCTGGGTTGTGCTATATCGTGAACAACGCTGCGTTGCCCAGCCAAGCGCCGATCTCGCCAACAGCGACCGTCGGCGGCGCCGCCGCCCCGCCGGTTGAACGCTCAAACTCCGCAGCCGGCCGGCTGGAACGAAGGAGCCCGGTCGAGTCGCAGCGTCTGGCCGGGCGCCGGGCCCGGGCCGTAGCCGCGGCCGAGGGAGCGCCGCCCGAAACCCGCACGGTTGTTCTGCCCCCGATCGTGCGGCAGGAGACGTCGAGCGTCCCGCCGGCGTTGGCGGCCCAGCCTCCTGTAGCACCCTCCGCGGCTCACGCCGGCGAAGCAGTGCTCGCGCTGGCGCCAGCCGCTGCATTGCCGCATACCAGAATTGTTGAAGAAATTGATCAGTCGGCCTGGGAGCAGCCGCCGAGCCAAGCGCGCCCGGTGACTCTGACGGCCATTGAGGCGCCCGAACCCGCCGCCGCGGTAAACCCGCCGGCGGCTGAGCCGGTTGCGTCGGTGGCGGCGGCCGGTACGTACAAGGTGCGCAAGGGAGATTCGCTCACGCGAATCGCACAGCGGGTGTTCGGCTCGTCCGAACAGCGTCACCAGCGGATGTTGATCGAGGCGAATCCCAAGATCGCCAAGCGAGTAAACAAGCTGTACGTGGGCGAGGTGCTGACCATTCCGAGCATTCCGGGCGTTGCCGTGGCATCGGACAGCGCTTCGAGGCAGTCGTCCGGCACGGTCGCTTCCAAGCAACCTGAGGCGACCGCCAAGAAAGAGTCCAAGTCGGCGACGGTTGCAGCGGTGGCGGCTTCGGCCAGGAAGAAGAAGGGGGCCAGCGCCGATAACGGTGGCAAGAGGACGAAGCGAACGACGGTAGCGGCGGCTGAACGGCCGTCGCGCTCCAGCAAGAAGGGCGGGAAAGCGAGTTCGAGCGGCGAGACAGCGACAGAGCGCTGGTATACGATACGCGGCAGCGATTCGCTGGCGAGCATCGCTCGCGATGTACTGAAAGATTCCCGGCGGTGGCGCGAACTCGCAGATGTAAACGGATTACGCGATCCGAACAAAATCATTCCCGGCATGCGCCTCAAGCTTCCGCCTGCTGCGCCGCGGCAGGGCTGAGCGGCGTGCCCGGGGCTGGGCCGGCCACGGGCCAAATGAAGCCATGACGCTAACGCGGATCATTGTAGTTCTGGTGGGGGCGTTGGCGGTCATGATGACGGTCATAGTTCTGCGTTCGGAGAGCACGCGCCAGCAGTACGAGATCTCGGTGCTGCAAGGGCGCGAGGACGTGCTGCGGCAGGAGTTCAACCGGGAACAGCTCGCACTGCAACGCTTGCGGAACCCGGCGGATTTGCTGGAGCGCGTGCAGAAGATTCGGTTAGCAGCGCCGCAGCCGACCGGGTCGCCGCCGGCAGCGCAGCGAAGGCGGTCCACGGGGCCGTAGTGGAGGAGAACGGAGCAGGGATGCGCTCGGCGGCGTGGTTGTTTCTATCGGTCGCGGCGTTGCTGGCGGCGGGCGCGGGGCGGCTGGCCTACATTCAGTACACAGAAGGGGACGCGCTGCGGGAGCGGGCGGAGGGGCAGCATACTGCTTCAGTTGTCATTCCCGCGCACCGTGGCGACATTTTGGACGCCCAGGGGCGTCTCCTGGCCGGCAGCGAGTTCTGGCCCTCAGTGTACGCTGATCCCTCGCTGCTGCAGGATCCGCGTGACCGGAAGTTTGCGGCCTACTCAATCGCTCCGGTTCTCGGCTTGGCGGCCGAGGACGTTGACGCCTTGCTGCGTGACCGCGCCGAGAGCCGCTTCGTATGGCTCAAGCGTCACGTAAGCCCGGAGGAGGTGGCGGCGTTTCATGAGCTGCGCAACGCGCGCCGGCTGTATGCGCTGGACGTGCAATACGAGCCGGCCCGCATCTACCCGCATGGCCGGCTCGCGTCTCACGTGCTGGGTTACGTCGGGGCGCCGGAAAAAGGCGTTCGGCACGGGCTGGCGGGAATCGAGTTGTCACAGGACGAATATCTCGTTGGCACGCCGGGTCGCCGCACTCGCACGGTTGACTCGCGCCGCCGCCCCTTGTGTTTACACGTAGACGGTTTCGTTCCGCCGCAAGACGGGGCCACGGTCATCCTTACGATCGATGCCTATCTCCAGCAGCAGACTCAGACGCACCTGAAGAACGCGGTTGAGACGTTTAAGGCGGCCTGGGGAACGGCGGTGCTGATGGATCCGCAGACGGGCGAAGTTCTGGCAATGGCCAGCTTCCCGGATTTCGATCCGTCCGATCCGGTGCCCGATGACGCCAAGCCTGGCGAATCTGACGAACGGCTGCGGAATCGCGCGATCGCGGACGCGTATGAGCCGGGCAGCATTTTCAAACCGTTCATCGCGTCCTGCGCGCTGGAAGAGAACATCACGCGTTTGGACGAGGTATTCGCAATCAACGGGCCGACGCACAACTTCGGCCGCCGAATCATTCACGACACGCATGCCTATGGTTCGCTGCCGCTGCACGAGGTGATCAGCCGCTCCAGTAACATCGGCATGGCTCTGCTGGGGACGCGTTGCGAAAACGCGCGCCTGTACCGGTTTTTGCGGCTGTTTGGGTTTGGGGACCGGACGGGCATCGAGCTGCGGGGCGAGCACACGGGCATGGTGTTGGATTTTTCCCGCTGGACCAGCTACTCGAGCCAATCGGTGCCGATCGGTCAGGAGGTTTCGGTAACCGCGATTCAAGTGGCCACCGCGTTCAGCGTCTTCGCCAACGGCGGGATTTTGTTTCGCCCGCGGATTGTACGCGGCGTGGTGGGACCGGATGGTGAGCCGCTGTGGGACAATTCGCGGCCCATTCCCATACGGCGTGTGCTCTCGCGCGAAGTGGCCGAGCGCTTTCGCGAGGAAGCCCTGGTCGAAGTGGTAATGTCGAAGATCGGCACCGGGAAGCGCGCTCGAATTCCCAACTATCGGGTCTTCGGCAAGACCGGGACGGCGCAGATTGCGCATTCGGGCGGCGGCGGTTACATGGGCGGCAAGTACACCGGTTCCTTTGTCGGCGGCGCTCCCGGAGACAAGCCGCGCGTGGTCGCCGTCGTCTCGCTCAGCGCGCCCAGCAGCGGGCAGTATTACGGGGGCACGGTATCGGCTCCGGCCGTGGGCGAAATCCTGGCGGACGCGCTGGCGTACATGCAGGTGCCGCCCGAAGTGACTTCCGCGGACGAAAACGGGATAATGCCGGGGCGTAAGGCGGGCTCGGGCGTGCAGGACGCCGGCGGTTGGTAAGAGGTCAGTGGCGGAGAGAGTTTCAGTGCGCAAGCTCGCCGAACTTCTAAATGGAATTGTGGATCAAGGGGCGTACGCGCCGCACGGCGACCGGATCGTAACCGGGCTTTTTGACGACTCGCGGCTGGTGCAGCCCAATAGCGTTTTTGTGGCCGTTAGCGGGACGGCGACCGACGGGCGGCGCTTCGTGCCGGACGCAGTGCAACGCGGCGCGAGTGTGGTGATAGGGGAGGGGCTGCCGTCGCTGAACGGGGCGGTAACCGTGAACGTGCCCGATGCGCGTGCGGCGCTGGCGCTGCTGGCGGTTCGCTGGTACGGCTTGGACGACGGCCCGGCGCGTGACTTGCGTTTGATCGGCATCACCGGCACAAACGGCAAGACCACGACCGCCATCATGACCCGGGCCATCATTCAGGCCGCCGGGTACAAGTGCGGCTTGCTGGGCACCGTACGTTATGACCTGTGCGGGCGCAGCATCACCGCCAAGAATACGACGCCGGGCGCGCTGGAGTTGGCCGCGTATTTGCGTGAGTGCGCGGACGCCGGGGCGCGTTATGCCGTCATAGAGGTTTCCAGTCACGCGCTGGATCAACAGCGGGCGGCCGGGCTGCGTTTCGCTACGGCGGGGTTCACCAACCTGAGCGGCGATCACTTGGACTATCACGGCACGTTAGAGAACTACGCCGCGGCCAAGGCGCGCTTATTCGCCGGCCTGGACGAGAAGGCGGTGGCCGTGCTGAATCGCGACGATGCCGGCTCGGCGATAATGGCCCGCGAGTGCCGCGCGCGGACCATTTGGTATTCGCTGCAAGGCCCGGCCGACATCACCGGTTCCATTTCGCGCACCACGATTCGCGGGACGTATTACCGGATGTGTGTCGGGGGGGCGGATCTGGTGCTCGAGAACGCCATCGTCGGGCGGCATAACGTGTACAACGCTTTGACGGCCGGGGGTCTGGCGCGGGCCGTGGGGCTGCCGTTGGAAGCCATCGAAGCCGGACTGAGCAGCGTGCGGAACATCCCCGGGCGTTTGCAGCGCGTGCCGTGCGTCAGCGGGGCGGACGTGTTCGTCGATTACGCCCATACTGACGATGCGCTGCGCAACGTGCTCAGCGTGCTTAAGCCGCTGGTGCAGGGGCAGCTCATCCTGGTGTTCGGCTGCGGCGGGGATCGCGACCGCACCAAGCGGCCGCGCATGGCGCAGGCGGCGGGTGAACTGGCCGACCGCATCATCGTCACCAGCGACAACCCGCGCTCGGAAGACCCGCAGGCCATCATTGCCGAAATCTTGCTCGGCTTTGGGCCGCAGTTGAGCCAGGCGATCGTGACCGAACCGGACCGCGAGGCCGCTATTCGTTTAGCTCTAAAGACCGCGGGCCCGGGCGACGTCGTGCTGATCGCCGGCAAGGGACACGAAGATTACCAGATTATCGGCAATCGCCGCATTCACTTCGACGACGTCGAGGTGACCATCAGGGCGGCCGAGCAACTTGCCCGCGCCGCAACGGAGACTGCAAAGAAGTGATAACTTTGATTCTGAGTGAGGTAGTCGAAGCCATTGGCGGGCAGCCGGCCGGCGAACTGCCAACCTTGAGCGTTCGCCGCGTCTCGACCGACTCGCGCAGCAGCGCCGAGGGCGACCTGTTCTTCGCCATTCGCGGCCCGCGCTTCGACGGGCATGACTTCATAGCTGATGCCCTGCGTGGCGGCGCGGTGGCGGTTGTGATCGCCGCCGATCGGCTGACCGACGTGCGGCAGCAGATTGCGGGTATCACGTCGCGCGTGGTGCCGCCCGGGGCCATCATTTGCGTGCCTGACCCGGTGGTCGCTCTCGGCCGCTTTGCGGCTCACCACCGGCGGCTGATGTCGGCGAACGTTATCGCGGTGGTCGGTAGCAACGGCAAAACCACAACCAAAGCCATGATCCACCACATTCTGTCCGAGCGATGGAAAGGACAGTGTTCGCCCAAGAGCTTCAACAACGAAATCGGCGTTCCGCTGACCTTATTGTCGTGCGAGCCGGCCGACGAGTACCTGGTGGTGGAGGTCGGAACCAATGCTCCCGGCGAAGTGGCCGCGTTGGCGGAGCTGATCCACCCCGACATGGCCGTTCTGACCTGCATTTCCGAGGAGCACCTCGAGCGCCTGGGCGACCTGAACGGCGTGGCGGCCGAAGAGTGTTCAATCCTGCACAAGCTCGAGCCGGGCGGTTTTGCGGCGGTCAACGTGGACGCGCCCGTGGTGCGAAGGCATTTGCCCGACAGCGGCGTCACGGTCGCCACGTTTGGCTGGAATTCCGAAGCGGACGTGCGCCTGACTGATGCGCGTTACGACGCGCCCTGGCTGCATTTGACGATCAACGGGCGTTTCAAGTACCGGTTGCCGCTGGCCGGGCTGCACAATGCGGTCAATGCCGCGGGGGCCATTACGCTGGCCCGGCGGCTGGGTATGGAGCACAAAGATATTGCGGCCCGGCTGGAGTCGTTCGTGTCGCCTCCGATGCGTACCGAGATGCTGGAGTTCGGCGGCATAACGCTGGTTAACGATGCGTACAACGCCAACCCCGGCAGCGCACTGGCGGCGCTGGACACACTGTCGTCGCTTCCGTGTAAGGGGCGGCGGATCGTGGTGTTCGGCGAGATGCGCGAATTGGGCGCACACGCCGCGGAGCTGCACCAGCAGGTCGGAGAACATCTGCGAGACGGCAAGTTCGACCTGGTGCTGCTGGTCGGCCGGGCCGGCGAGCTGATGCCGAATCTAAAGGAGGATGGACAGCTTTTCGGTCCGCGCATCATGCGGTGCGCGGATGTGGAGGCGTGCCTGGAGCGGCTCGCGCCCGAGTTGCGCCGCGGCGACGTTGTTTTGCTCAAGGCCTCGCGCGCGGTCGGTCTCGACCGCCTGGTCGCCCCACTGCGCGAGCGTTTGGCATCGGCCACGGTGGCGTGAATCAATGCTGTATCTGCTGTTACATTGGCTGACGGGCGGCAAGGGCTATGCCCATGAGGACCCGCTTTTCCGCGCCACCATGGCGATTCTGCTAGCGTTCCTGATCGTGTGGGCGCTTGGGCCGCGCGTCATCAGCGCGTTGCGGCGCTTCAAAATCGGGGACCGGGCGGAATTCGACCACGCCACGCTCAATCGCATGATGGCGGACAAGCGCGACACGCCCACGATGGGTGGCATTCTCATCGTGATCGCCATTCTTGTATGCGTGTTGCTCCTCGGGAACCTGCAAAGCTTCTATATCCGGATGGGGTTGTTCTGCCTGGTCTGGCTGGCCCTGGTGGGCGGGGTCGATGACGCGTTGAAGCTGGTATCAGCGCGGCGCGGAAGCTCGCGTGATGGTCTGAAGCTGTGGGAGAAGCTGATGTTCCAGGTGGCGCTGGGGGCGCTGCTGGCGATATTCATCCTGCGGGCCGGACAGACCAACGCCGAGGTGGCGCGCTTCACCGACACGCAAATGCCCTACGAACATGCGTACAACCTCTTCAACATCCCGTTCTGGAAGCAACCCATTCCGCTGCCAACCTGGATCTTCGTTGTTCTGGCGGTGATCGTCCTGGCCGGCACGTCCAACGCCGTCAATCTCACTGATGGCATGGACGGTCTGGCGAGCGGCTGCATGGTCATGACGGCGTTTGCCTTCATGATCCTGGCGTACGTGATCGGCGACTCGAATACGGCCAAATACTTGTTATACCCGCCCATCCCGGGCGCGGGCGAGTTGGCGGTCATGTGCGGGGCCGCGGTCGGGGCCTGCCTGGGCTTCCTGTGGTACAACTCCTACCCGGCGCAAGTCTTCATGGGCGACACCGGGTCGCTGCCGCTGGGTGGGCTGATGGGGTACGTGGCTATCGTCACGCGCCTGGAGCTGATGCTCTTCATTGTCGGCGGCATCTTCGTGATCGAGGGCGCGTCGGTCCTGATCCAGATTTTCTACTACAAATTCACCGGCGGCGGACGGTTCTTTCGCTGCGCCCCCATACACCACCACTTCCATCTGGGCGGCTGGTCCGAAACCCAGGTAGTGATGCGCTTCTGGCTGGTCGCGGCCTTGTTTGCGGCCTTCGCGCTGGCGACTATCAAGCTGAGGTGACTGTGGGGACTATTCGGCACAGCGCTATCACCGACGCGACGCCGGCATCACAGGAACAGTTGGGTCGGCCGTATGACAGCGGCGTGCTGCTGCTGGCCTCAGCCCTGATGACGTTCGGCGTGGCGATGGTCTACTCAGCGTCGATGACGGTGCGCGGCGCTCAGTTGGACTGGCACCAATGGTGGCACACGCCGCTGCGCCAATGCGTTTTCGCGGCGGGCGGCTTTCTGGTGATGCTGTTCACAGCCCATTGCGACTATCGTTGGCTGGCGTCCACGCGCAAAGGCGGCCTGGTGCGGGTGGGCGTTCTGTACTTGATAGCAATCGCCACGCTGATCGCCGTGCAGGTTGTCGGGCGCGAGGCGCTCGGCGCGCAGCGGGCGCTCGTCGTGCTTACCAGCCCGTTTACGCTGAGTTTTCAGCCCGCCGAGCTGGCCAAGGTCGTCATGGTGATCTGGCTGGCGGTGGTGCTGGCGCGGATGCATGCCCGTGCGGAGGAACAGCGGGCGCGCGGTTACTCGGCCCGCGATCTTGGAATCCGCAATTTCACGCGCGGGTTTCTGCCGACGGTCATAAGTTCCGGGTTGCTCATCGGGCTGACCGGGCTTGAGGACTTCGGCACGGCGGCCCTGATGGGCGTGGTCATGGTGATGATGCTGGTGATTGCCGGGGCGCGGTGGCGGCACCTCATATTGCTGGCGTTGATAGGCCTGATGGGCGGCGTTGGGCTGATCGCGATGAAGCCCTATCGGCTCGAACGCCTCAAGACATACGTTTACTTCCTGGACGAGAGCAAGCCCGCCCCCGACCCGCAGAAAGAGGGGTACCAGATCAAGCAGTCGATGCTGGCCATCGGTTCCGGCGGCTGGTTCGGCCGCGGCCTGGGTGCGGGCATTCAGAAGTACGGCTATCTGCCGCAGAAAGACAACGATTTCATTCTGGCGACCATCTGCGAGGAACTGGGCGCGGTCGGCGGAATGGTGGTGGTGTTGCTGTTTTTGTTTTTAGTGTGGCGCGGGTGGGACGTGACACGCGCCGCGCCCGATCATTTCGGGATGCTCCTGGCGGCGGGGCTGACGCTGCTGATCGGCCTGCAAGCCGCGTTCAACGTCGGCGTGGTAACGAACAGCGTACCGACCAAGGGCATATCGCTGCCATTTGTATCGGCGGGCGGCTCGGGCGTGGTTTTCCTGGGCTGGGCGGCCGGTTTGCTGGCGGGGGTGGGGCGAGGCGCTAACCCTTCACATTCAGGCGAGTTATCGATGGTGAAAGCCGATGTTTGACTTATGTCAAAGTGAGCCGTATACTTTAGCAGAGGCCTGAAGCTGCGGCGTACTCTGGCAAGGGGATCGCTGTGGCAAAAGAATCTGACGAACGGATTCTTCGGCTGTTGCGGGATTGCTTTTCGGACCGGGCCAGCAATGTGCCGGACTTCACGAGAACGGCCGAGACCGGCGGGCACAGGAGTGATGAGGGCCTGTGCAATTTGCTTCCCCCTCACTGGTCGGTTCAGGCCAGGCGAGATGCGCTCAAACACGCTATTGCAGAGTTCCTCAGCAGCGGTGGCCGACCCGCGCGTGAGGAAGCGCGGGGCGACGCAGAGATGCGCCTCGACGCCGCCGTCTACTATCAGTTCCGTGTCGAAGTTGCTGGCACGCGGCTGTTCGTGAAGGTCTTCCTGGACGACGATTACCGCGAGCCGTGCGTGACCGTGATAAGCGTCAAACGCGACTACGGAAAGGGGTGACAGGTATGGCGCGCGAACTCGAAACGAGACGCTGTCATGTGTGCGGACAGCGAAGCCTGCGACGTGTACCCTGGCTCTATGAGTACGAAATCAGCCACGACGGCCGGCCGCCGGTGAAGATACGCATTCCCGATCTGCTGGTTATTGCCTGCACCAATCCAGAATGCCGCCCAGAGCACCCGCACGATACGATTTTGCTGGACGATGCGGCCAGTTGGCAAATCACAATCGAGACGTCCAAACAACTGGGTTTGCTTACGCCCGACGAAATCCGGCAAGGGCGCGAGCGGCTGGGCTTGAGTCAGCAAGAACTGCAGGAGCTACTGGGGCTGGGCAGCAATTCGCTGTCGCGCTGGGAAAACGGACACGTGTTCCAATCGCGAAGTATGAACACGCTGCTGCGGCTGGTGTTCCATTTCCCGGAGGTCGTGTCGTTTCTGCGCGAAAAAGCCGCGGGCCAATCTACGCCGGCCGCGTGAGGCGGACCGTTCTCATCAGAGGCATAATATGTGCTCGCCTGATAGCTGCGATGCGGCTATCTTGGCCGCTGCCTGGGAGTGCACGTGGTAGCTTTGGCCCGCATGAGGTCGTTTTTCGGGGCAAGGTGTTTTTTGAAGCCCACAAAGGCTGGGCGGATTGCCGTTGGCCTGCTGAGCTGCCTGCTGATTGCCTCTCCCGCGCGACCTGGGCAGCCCGTCGCGCTCGCCCAAGTCACCGACTCGCGCATCAATGAAGCCTCCGGCATCGCTGCCAGCCGGCTCAATCCCGGCTGCTATTACATTCATAATGATTCCGGCTGCGCCCCGTGCGTGTATCTGATTGACCGTGCCGGTTGCGTACTCCTGGAAATCCGGCTCAATGGCGTGGAGGCGCGTGACTGCGAGGACATCGCGCTGGCGCCCGGCGAGCGCCCGGGCGTCTTCGACGTGTGCGTCGCGGACATCGGCGACAACAAGGCCAGGCGCAGGAACGTCAGCATCTACCGTTTCCCGGAACCGCCTCTGCCCCAGCGCGATAAAACCGCGAGTGGTCCGGCCCAGACGCCGGCCGTCATCCAGGTTCATCCGACCCGCTACACGCTCCGCTACGCCAACGGCCCGGCCGACGCCGAGGCCTTCTGCGTTCACCCGCGAACCGGCGATGGCTACATCCTTACGAAACGTATCGATGGCCGCAGCATCGTTTACAAGCTGCCCGCGCCGTGGAATCAGAACGAACAGACCCTTCGGGAACTGTGCACGGTGGAGCTGCCGATGGCCATGATCGGCTTGAGCCGCATCGTAACGGCCGCCGACATCTCACCCGATGGTCGCCGCCTGGCAGTCCGCTGCTACGTCAACGGCTGGGAGTGGCGTTTGCCGGCGGGCGCGAATGACCAGAGCTTCGATCGAAGCTTCACGGTCAAACCCATGCAGTTGAACCTGCCCAGCGAACTTCAAGGCGAGGCCTTGTGTTATTCGCTCGACGGCGCCACCTTTCTCACGATCAGCGAGGGTTGGTCGCCCACCCTCTGGGAGACTCCGGCGCCGGCCCCATAACTGCGGGCGGCCTCACAGCGGATTGCAGGCACGCGCGAACTTACTCTTGCCGCCGACGGCCGGCCGCACGTATCATGCGGCATCTGGCATTCACCTGTCCCTCGCGTTTGAGGTGTGCTATGCCGCATTTGCCGCGCGTCGATTCCGTGATCCCGCTGTTGGAGAAAATGGCCGAAGTGCAGGCCAGCGACCTGCACCTCAAGAGTGGTCTGCCGCCGGTTTACCGCGTTGGCGGTGAGCTGCGCCGCTCGGCCCTGGCCCCGTTCGAGCAGGGCAAGAACGAGGTCGAACGCATCATGCAGCCCATCCTGCCGCAGCGCCGCATGAGCGACTATGAAGAGCGGGGCGGGCTGGATTTCGCCTACCATTTGCACAGCGGCGACCGTTTCCGCATCAATGTCATGAAAGCGTCGGGCGAGATGCACGCCGCCATTCGCCGCGTGAAGGGCGAGATTCCGAACTTCGAGGAACTGCACCTGCCGCCCATTTACGAAAAGCTCGCCCGCGAGTCGCAGGAGGGCATTATCATCGTTTGCGGCGTTACGGGGTGCGGCAAAAGCACGACCCAGGCCGCGATGATCGACCACATCAACGAGACCCAGGCGCTGAACATCATCAGCATCGAGGATCCGATAGAATACGCGTTCAAGCCGAAAATGAGCATCGTCAGCCAGCGTGAAATCGGCTTGGACGTGTTCCAATTCTCAGATGCGTTGCGTGCCGCCGTCCGCCAAGACCCGGACGTCATCTTCGTGGGCGAGATGCGCGACAAGGAAACCATGCTCGCCGCGCTGCAGGCTGCCGAAACCGGCCACCTGGTCTTCTGCACGCTGCACACGGCCGACACCATGCAGGCCTTCGGGCGTATTCTCGAATTCTTCCCGCCGGACCAGCACCAATTCATCCGCAGCTCGCTCTCCAACAGCATCCGCGCCATCTGCGCCCAACGTCTTTTGCCGGCAATTGACCCGGACATCAGCCGGGTCCCGGCCGTCGAAATTCTGCTGGGCGAAGGCATCGTGCGCGAGAAGATTCGCGAAGGCGCGGATAACGATTTGCCGGAAATCATCGCCGGCAGCGCGCAGTCCGGCATGTGTACCTTTACAGCCTCGCTGGCCGAGCTGGTGGAAAAGGGTCTCATCTATACGGACGTCGCGATGGAATACGCCCCCAACCGCGAGCAACTCATGGGCTTGCTGCGCGGCATCAAGACCTCGGCCCAAACGCTGGTGCACCGCGTCAAACGCGTTGGGACCAGCTAGGCGCCGCACCTGAGCGCAGAACATCGCGAAACCGCAACCCTGGGGTCCTTGTTTCGCGTCCTCTGATCCCTGTTATGGGACGACTAATTGCGCCGCGGTATCCACCTTGCACCCAACCAGGCCGATAGCGCTGATGGCGGTGCGCCATCGGCCACGCCACTCATGGCTTTACCCCAGGAGGTTCGTGGTGGGAACTATAAGTTCCAGCATCGGGCTCATTTCGGGCATCGATTATGGCACGATGGTCGACCAGTTGATGGCGATCGAGGCGCGGCCACGCGATAAACTCACGCTCCGCATGAGCAGTCTCGACGCGCAAAAAACGGCCTTGGCGGACATTTCTGCGCGACTGTCGGCCCTGCTCGCCCGTATTACTTCGCTGACCAAACCAAGTTTTTTCTCTACTTCCAAAGCCATCTCTTCGAACCCGGCGGTGCTTTCGGCCTCCACGACCGGCACGGCCGTTCCCGGCTCCTTCTCGTTCACCGTCCGCTCGCTGGCGCGGACGCAGCAGCTCATCAGCCGCGGATATACCAGCCGTAACGCCGCCGTGGCGGCCGGTTCGCTGACGATCGAGTCCGCCGCGGCGAAGGTCAATCGTGACACCGCGCTGGAGGAGTTGAACGGCTACGCGGGCGTGCAGCGCGGCTCGTTCAAGATCACGAATGCTCGGGGAGAGAGTGCGACAATCAACCTGCGAGAGGCCCAGACGGTTTCCGACGTACTGGATTTGATCAACACTGCGAACATCGGGGTGCGCGCGGAGCTGCGCGGGGAGGGCATTCATCTCGCCGACACCACCGGCGGCACGGGCGGACTGCGGATCAGCGAAGTGGGCGAGGGCCATGTCGCGGCTGACCTGGGGTTTACGGCGGGCCTGACATTCTCGGCCGACGGCCAGTTGACGGGCGGCAACCTGATCTACCTCTCAGAGGCCACGCCGCTGAGCGCGCTGAACGATGGCCTCGGTCTGCGGCGGGCGGTGGCGGGGACGGATTTTCAAATCCAGGTGGATGGACTCGACGCGCCGGTGAAGGTGAAACTGAGCGAGGTTTTAACCGCGGACACGCGTTTGGAACGGCTGAATCACGCGCGCGGCGTCGAATTGGGAACGATTCGCATCACCAACCGCGCTGGGGTGTCCGAGGAAATCGATCTGTCAGACGCCCGCACCATCGGCGACGTGCAAACCGCCATTCAGAACGCCATCAGCGGCATTACGGTGGTGATCTCCGGCAGCGGGTTGATGATCACTGACGGCAGCAATGAAGAAGATCATGACTTGACCATTGAGGACGTGTCAGGTCACGCGGCACGCGACCTGGGAATCGCCGGCACAACGGACGGCAAGAGCATCCGCGGCTCGCAAATTCTGAACGTCGATACGCTGGGTGACGTGCTGGCCGCCATCAATTACGCAGACGGAAACGAGACGCCCCAGGGCCTGCCGGCAGTGCGGGCGGCAATCGACGCGTCCGGCCGCGGCATCACATTAACCAGCGAAATCGGCGCGGCCCTGACGCTGGTTGTGCCGGAGGAGAGCTCGTCTCAGGCCCTATTCGATCTGGGCTTTCAGCCGAACTCCACCGGGGAGAGCATCAGCGGCGGGCGGATCATCGGGGGGCTCAACACAGTTCTGCTGAAGACGCTTAATGGCGGGCGCGGCCTGACGGGCGGAATCATGCAGATCACCGCCAACGGGAACACGGTTCAAGTGGACGTGACCGGCGCGGAGACCTTGCGCGACGTAATCGAGGCGATCAACACGGCGTCCGAGCAGAGCGGTCTGGGAATCGCGGCCAGCTATCACTCAAGTGGAAACAAGCTGCAGATCGTCAACACCGCCGACGGGGCCGGGTCGATCACGATCAGCGACGTGCAGGGCGAGCTGGCCCACAGCCTGGGTATCGACGCGGGCGGCAGCCGCATCACGAGCAACAACCTGCAACGGCGGTACGTATCCGAGAACACGCGTTTGCAGGATTTGAATATGGGGCAGGGCGTTTCGCTCGGCAAGATCAAGATTACAGACTCGCGCGGCGTCTCAGCGACCATCGATTTGGCCTCGGAACGGGCCGAGACGCTGCAGGACGTAATCGACGCCATCCGCGGAGCGACCGCCCTGCAACTCGAGGTGCGCATTAACGATACCGGCGACGGCCTACTCATTACGGACACTTCCGAGGGTACCGGCAAGCTGATAATCGAGGACGATACCGGCACGGCGGCGCGCGATCTGAACATCGCCGGAGAATCGGAAGGCGCCGCCAAGCAGATCGACGGTTCGTTCGAACTTAAGATCGATACAGCCACCGCCGACACGTTGGACCAGGTACTGGCGCAGATCAACAAGACGCGTCTGGCCAGCGCCGCCATTATCAACGACGGCTCGGGCGTGGCCCCGTACCGGCTAAGCATTACGTCCGCCGCCAGCGGGCGGGCCGGTGAGTTAATTATCGATGCGGGAACCACCGGTCTGGACCTGACGACACTGACGCAGGCGCAGGATGCCGCAATCACGCTCGGCAGTGACGACAATGGCCTGCTGATTCGCAGTACAACCAACACGATTACTGACGCCATACCCGGAGTGACGCTCACACTGACCGGTACAGATGATCAACCCGTCACAGTCACAGTAGAGCGCGATCTGGACAGCATGCTGTCAACGCTGAAGGGCCTGGTCGATGACTACAACGGCCTGCTCGACCGCATAAAGCAGTATGCCAGTTATGATTCTGAAACCCAGACGAAGGGCATACTCTTCGGCGAGAGCACGCTGGACGCGGTAAAGCAGCGGCTAAACCGGGCGCTCACCGGCACTATTTCGGGGGCCGGCGGACGCTTTTCGCGCCTGTCGCAGCTCGGCGTCAAGGTTGAATCAGGCGGGCGGCTCAGCTTTGATGAGCAGAAGTTCCGCGAGGCTTACGCGGCGGATTCGAAGGGTGTAACGCAACTTTTCACGGCCGCAAAGGTCGGCGTGGCCGTCAAGGTCAAGGCGGAGCTGGATCAGTTGACCGGGACGGGCGGGCTGCTGGATCGTCGCAGCCAGATGTATACTGAGCAGAAAGAGGCCCTTGGCAAGCGGGTGGACGATTTGAACGAGCTACTCGAGCTCAAACGGCAGAAGCTTCTGCGGAGCTTTCAGCGGATGGAAGACGCGCTGGCACAAATGCAGTCCCAACAAACGTCCATCAGCAGCCTCGGAAGCTTGATCAGTTCATTCAGTACCACCAAGAACTAAACCGCGACTGCGGCCGACCGATACTGCCAATATGCCAGATGTCTCGAAGCAATATCTCCGGAACGCCGTGCTGACCGCCTCGCCGGAGCAGTTGCAGCTCATGCTGTTCGACGGCGCGATCCGTTACGCGACGCGCGGCCAGGAGGCGATGGCCGCGAAAGATTTCGAGGGGATGTTCAACGCGCTGGACCGCGCGCAGCGCATCGTGTTGCAGCTCTCGGCCGGTCTGCGGCGGGAAGTCAATCCGCAACTTGTAGACCAGATGTCGGCGCTGCACGACTTCGTCTACCGGCGGCTGGTCGACGCGAACATGAAGCGCGATCCGAAAGCCATCGACGATGCCTTACGCATACTTCGCCATCAGCGGGAAACGTGGGTCTTGCTGATGGACAGACTCAAGCAGTTCGTCCAATCAGAAAGCGGGGGCGCGCCGGAAAGCCGGGACGCGTCAAATGACCGGGTCGCGTCAGGCCAGGGGGCGGCAAAGGGTCCGGGTTGGGCATCCGGCTCGTCAAATGGCGAGCGTGCAGAAACCGGGTCCCGCTTCGTCGCCGAGGCGTGAGCAGCGGCAACGTCTCGAGCCTGACACACGGCAGTATTGACGCTCAGGCCTCCAGTGGCCCGTTGCCCACGGCCGCGCAGCACATCGCCAGATTGTTCCCCGACGCCCTCGACAGACCGGAGCCGGATTTGTAATATTCCGCCCGTACGTGCGGCGCGGTTCTCGGGTTCTGAGGGTGACGCATGTCCAACACTTGCAACGTTGCGTTGATCGGCCAGAAGTTCATGGGGCGGGCTCACAGCAATGCCTATTTAAAGGCTTCTCGGTTCTTTAATCTGCCGATTCAGCCCGTGATGCACACGATCGCGGGCGTCGATCTGGTTTCGCTTGCCCCATTTGCCGACAGGTGGGGTTGGAAACACTACAGCACGTCCTGGAAGGAGGTCGTGAAGGCTCCCGATATCGACCTCGTCGATATCAGTACTCCCAATTACATGCATGCCGAGCAGGCCATAGCGGCGCTCGCGGCCGGCAAGCACGTGGCCTGCGAAAAACCGGTTGGCGCGACGCTTCGCGATGCTAAAGCCATGAAGAACGCGGCTTTACGAGCCAAACGATCCAAAACGTTCGTTTGGTTCAACTACCGCCGCTGCCCGGCCGTGGCTTTGGCGCACAGGCTGGTCGCAGAGGGGCAAATCGGGCGAATTTACCATGTGCGCGCCGCCTACCTGCAGGAGTGGGGCGGACCGGAGACGCCGCTTAGCTGGCGCTACCTGAAGAAGTATGCCGGCTCCGGAGCACACGGCGATCTGAACGCGCATATCGTTGATATGGCTAGGTTTATAACCGGCCAGGACATCGTCGAGGTCAGCGGGGCGATTTCAGAGACGTTTATTACCGAGCGGCCGCTGCCGAAGTCGAACGCCAAATCCGCCCACGGCAGTCCGAGTCGCCGCAAACGCGACGTGGGCAAGAGCGACGTGGACGACACCGTCCTGTTCCTGGCCCGCTTCAGCGGCGGAGCGGTCGGCAGCTTCGAGGCGACACGCCTGGCCGCCGGTCACGAAAACGACAATCAGATCGAAATTAACGGCTCGCTCGGGTCGCTGCGCTTCAATTTCGAAGACATGAACGTGCTCTGGTACTTCGACGCGCGCGAGAGCAAACGCACGGCCGGCTGGCGGCGGATTATGTGTACGTCGGCCGGCAATCACCCGTACGCCGGGGCGTGGTGGCCGGACGGGCACATCATCGGCTACGAACACACGTTCGTGAACATGGTGGCGGACATGATGGCGGTACTGGCGGGCGAGCAGCCGATTGTGCCGCTGCCGGATTTCGCCGATGCATTCGAGACGCAGCGTGTGCTGGAAGCGGCCATGCTGGCGGCCAAGCACCGCGCAGCGGTGAAGCTGTCGGAAATCAAGTAAGGCCACCAAGAAGGGTATCAGCGCGGCGCCGGGGGATCAGGGCGCTCGCTTGCGCTTCGGGTTCGGATCGGGCCGCGCTTGGATCAGAGGCGGGGCGAGTGGCGGATTACCTTTACTTCGCTCCAAGCCACTCCAGTCCGCGCTCCACAACCGTCTGCACCACCTCCGGATACAGCTCGCGCTCGGCGGCTTGCACGCGCTCCGCCAGCGTGTCGGGCGTATCGCCGGGTAGCACCGGCACGCGGCGCTGCGCCACGATCGGGCCGTGATCGTATTGCAGGTCCACCAGGTGCACCGTGCAGCCGCTTTCGCGCTCACCTGCCGCCAGCACCGCGGCGTGTACGTGCTGGCCATACATGCCCCGGCCGCCGAATCGGGGCAGCAGGGCCGGGTGAATATTCAAGACGCGACCCTGCCAGCGCGGCGGCAGGCGCCAATATCTCATGAAGCCCGCCATGACGACCAAGTGTGCTTCGGCCTGGTCTACAGCGGCCGTAATCGCTTCCGAAAATGCTTGCTCGTCGGCGAAGTCGATCGGACGGATGATCTTAACTGGCAGACTCGCCTGGCGGGCAATCTCGACGCCGCGGACCGCGCCGCGCGAGCTGATCACCAGCACAATCTCCGCGCCGCGCAGCCGGCCGTCCCTGATCCGCTCGATCAGGTTCGCCAGCGTGGAGCCTGCCCCCGAAATTAACACGGCCAGCCGAAGCGGCCGATAAGTTGGTTGAGTGGTCGCCATGCCTGCATCTTACCGGTGGGGTGGGCCGCGTTGATAGTGCCCACTGCGGCCAGTTATAATACCGCCCTGACCGGCCCCGTACCGGGCCGCTTCAGGGCGGAAAGAGGCGCTGGAATCGACCGCGCGACCGAGAGGATGTGAACGTGGCTGCAAGAACCAGCTATGAAACGCAGGCCAAGATCAGCGTCGCCCTGGCGATCGTCGGCGGTCTGTCGGCCGTCGTGGCCGCCGCCTGCATTCTTCAAAGACTCGACCTCGAGACGTTTCTTTTCACGTATGAGGCGCAGGGCCGGCGGTTCCTGGTGATCATGGCGGGCCTGGCGGTCGGGCTAGTGACCGGCGGCATCGGCTTCCTGGTCGGCTTCAACAGCGCCGGGCAGCGCCTCAACAAGCAGAACCGCCTCTCGTGGACCGGGTTCTTTCTCAGCGCCGCAGTCATCGCGCTGACTCTTTGCGTCGGCATTCTGCTATGGGGTACGCGCAACCCGGTGCATGTGACGCCCGCTTAGGTCACGAGCTGATTTTTCCAACGCCCGCTCGTCGTTATCAATCCTTGTTACAAACGGCTGCGAGGAAATTGTCCATCGCTGGCTCGTACTAGGGCACGACGTAGTCCTGAGGCACGCGCGTCATGCCTTCTTCGGGTGACTGGATCCGCGTGCCGCTCGGGTACCACAGCCCGACATCGCGCGAACGGCGGTCGTTTAGCCGTTCTACGTGGCTGTCGAAGAACAGAGCGTTTATTCGCCCCGGATTGGTCTGGGCGTTGCTCGTTGACGCCGCGATGTCCGCCCCGTGGCGGTAACTTAATGCCAGGTTCTTCCCGCGGGCCTTGGGATACTCGCCGGCGTCCATGGGCATGCCGTCCCAGTTGAGCGATCCTTGCTCAACGCCGTACGCGGTCGAGCCGCACCACCACGGCGCCGGATCCGTGAAACTGCCGAACAGGCCTTGCGAGGGATAGCGTGGATCGACGTACGGGTAAGCATCGAAATCCAGACTCTCGCTGCCACCCTCGCATTCAAGGTAGCGTGTGCCATCGGCGACGAAGACCTTGCCGGCCGGCTGGCCGACTTGGTCGAGTCGCGGGCGGTAATCATAGTTGATGTACTCAAAAGTGTCGGGCGGCGCCCGCCCGCGCACCCAACGCGGGTAATCAGAGCCATGTTTGTACGCCAGCGTTTCTTCAGTGTGGGCCTGGCCAACGAATTGGAACTGCGCCGGCATCAGGTAGCTGATCGTGCGGTAGGGGCCGTTTGCCTTAAACACCTGACGGTCGGGTGAGTAATATCCCTCCCCCTCCCATAGGGCCGAGTGCAGGAACTGACTCGGGCAACGCATCTGCTCCAGCAGGAACTTGAACCGCAGCGCCCGTACGGCGGGCAGCTCGGTCTTGCCGGCCAGCAGGGGCGTCATCCAATCCCACGCCTGCACCGGGAGGTCGGGACGGCTAAGCACCTGTGGCTCGCTCCGCCACAAGAGGTCGAGCGTGCGGACGGCCACGCCCGAGGTGTTGACTCCCGGCAGCCACTCCTCGTTGTCGTTCACGTAGGTGGCCAGACCAATGCCGAAGTCGTGGAGCCGCTGACCACACACGACTGCCTTGCTCAATTCCCGCGCCTTGTACAGATAAGGCAGCAGTATGGCAATCAGCAATGCCAGCAGAGCAATGACTATCAATAGTTCGATCAATGTGAAGGCCATGTTACGGCGGCGTGCGCACCGCCAGCGTTTCGGGATCCACATACCGGTTCCTCGCTCCCAGATCGCCTAAGACGGGTCCATAACGCTGGTTTATGTACAGCACTCCGTTGCGCTTATGGCAGGGCAGGAGCGTCGCCTCTCCTGTCCGCGGGTTTTTCATGGGTATGTAGAGCAGCTCTTTGCGGGTTATGTTGAAGGTCTCGCCGGTTGACACACAGACGAGAAGCACCGAATTGGAGATCGGGCCGGATGACTTGAGCCGCTGGACCGCAAACGCAACTGCCAGTAGAGACACTGTCGCCGCAATGACCAGTTTTCTGCGTTCCACGGCCGCGACCGCGTGAGCTGCGCGATTGGTTCCGGCGCCAGCGCAAGCCCAGAAGAGGCCGCATCAGACGCCGACAGATACGATGGCATTAACCTAGACAGTAATGCAATACTACCGGCACATGCCTGTAATGTGAATTTCCCTTTACAAGTTTGCGCAAAAGCGAAAGGTGTGCCGTTTGCGAAAAAAAGAGCGCAAATGTGCTATTTGTCCGCGGATAATCGCCAAGCGCTATTCGGGACAAACGCCCACGCAACGGCAGCGGAACCGGTTCTCCGGGCGTCTCATCCCCAAAATGCGCCATGCCCTGTCGCCTGCTGCCCGCGCGGCCGCTCGCCGCAATCGGGTGGAATCGGGGCGCCGAATCAGCGCACAGGCCGGCGCTGGCCCACCGCTGCCTACCCGCCCGAAAGGTCCCCGCCGGGCCGGTCCAAGCGATGTTCGCGATTGACCCGCTCCACCACTACGCCTAGCCTATGAGCTGCGGCTGGTCCGGCCGGCTGAAAATTCCCCGGCGGGCCGGCTGTTACAGCAAGACTCGGAACCGGTTCGCGAAATGGCTTCATCGCCCGCTTGTGAGAATCCAACCGTCACAGCACGCTCTTGGCCGCAGCGCCTGCGGCTGATCGTGGGCGCGCTTCTGATCTGGGCCGCGCTGCAATACCTTTTGAACGCCACGCTGATGGCACCTGGCCTGGCCCGCCCGGCGACGCTGGCCGCCAGCGGTCATCCCGTGCTGGCCGCGCTCGGGCTCGCAATTATCCTGCTCATCGGCAGCCTCGTGGCAGCGCGCGTGGCTGGCGCGGCGTATTCGCACCCCGGGCTGCTGGCGGCGGCGCTGGGGCTCGCCCTGTGGGTGATTCCAGCCGGCACGATGACCGAGTGGCTGATGTATGCGAATCCGCAGCTCGGACCGCCCACCGGCACGGCCTACTGGCCTCTGGTTGCTGAGTACCTGTGGCTGCTGCTCCTGATGCTGGCCGTGGCGGTTTTGACCGAGATTCCCTGGACCGCACTGGCAAGCCTTGATCGCGCAACCATCCGCCAGGAATTCCGCCGGACCGTCGGCCTGCACCTCACGGGCCGCTCGCGCATCAATGGGGTGCTCGCGCTGCTGCTCTCCACGCTTGTCATTGGCGTGCTGATGCTGATCCTGACCGGTCAGGCGACGTCGGGCCAGACCTTGCGGGGCCAGGTGTACTTCGCCGTCGCCGTGGCCAGCGCTTGCGGCACGTTCGTCGGCTGCCGCGTGCTCCGCGTAACCGAACCAATCTGGTACTGGCCGGCGCCAATCCTGGCCGGGCTGATAGGCGTATTGGTGGCCACGATACGTCCCGGGCTGTTGCTGCCGGCGGCCTATGCTCACTTGAATTCGATCCCCGCCTGGGGTCTGGCCAGAGCGCTGCCGATCGAAATGGTGGGCGTGGGCGTGGCCGCCTGTCTGTGGGCGCTGCGAGCCAGCCAGCGCTCCAGCCGCGTCCGGCAGCCATGAGCATGAGCAGAGCCAGCCATGATCTCGCTTCCGCCCAAGCACCGCGTCGAAACCTACGAGGAGATGCGGGCGCGGCTCATCGCTGAAACCTCCAACTACTTGACCGAATGCCTGCGACATCCCGAGTTGGCCGTCCGCATTCCCACTATCCAGGCCGGCCACGGCCGATTTCCGCCGTCGCTGGGGGTCGCATTCTGGACGCGAGTACTGGGCGAGTGATCGCACCTGACGCCGTTAACGAGGGGCATGCCCGCGCCAGTTGCTCCGCACCTGCCGCGGCGCAACCGGGCCGTTAAAGAGGGGCATGCCCGCGCTTAGAGCTTGGGCATGGCACCCGCCCCTCGCGACCGCGACTCGCAACCGCGCCTCGTCCGCGACTCGAACCCGACGCCGTTAACGAGGGGCATGCCCGCGCTTAGAGCTTGGGCATGGCACCCGCCCAGGGACCATGACCCACGGGCGGGATGGCCGAACGGCGGGCGGCTTGCCGGAAGCCGCTTGTGCGTGCATCATCATCTTGGGATGCGCATCCTCGTGATTCAATTCGCCGGCGCTAAACGCGACTGGCCGCTGCCGCGCTTTGAACCTCAACTGGGCACGCTCTTGGCGCTGCTGAAAAAACGGGGGCACGACCTGTCACTGGTCGGCATGTCGCGCTTCGATTTGGAGACTGCCAAGGTGGCCCTGGCCCGCGCCCTGCCGCAGCTCGTTTACGCCGACATCGCCGGGATTTGCGTGAATGCGGCCCGCCGCACCTTCGAGTACCTCCAACAGCACGAGTTCCTGCCCATCGTCGTCGGCGGCACATACCCGACCGTGGATCCGGCCGGCAGCCTCAGCTTGCCCGGCGTCCAGGCCGCCGCCCTCGGCGAACCCGACGCCTCGCTCGTCACGTACCTCGAGCGCGTCAAGGACCCGACGGTTGGCCAGACCGTACTCGGCGTCTGGATGCGCGACGAGCGCGGCCTGGCCCGCCCGGACTTGCCGCACCTGGTCGAAGACCTCAATTCGCTCCCGTTCCCGGAGCGCGACCTGTTCGACTACGCCAACCACGTCCAGCGCTCCGGCCAGATCGAGATCGCGGTCGGCCGCGGTTGTCCACAAAGCTGCGCCTACTGCATCAACGACTGGCTCGAAGATATCTACGACGGGCACGGCACGTGGGTGCGCCGCCGCTCACCGGAGAACGTGGTCGCGGAAATCAACCTACTGCGCGAGCGCTATCCGGGCGTGCGGAGCGTGCAGTTTCTGGATCACGCCTTCGCCCTCGACCGCGAATGGCTGGCGAGCTTACTGCGAATCTACACTCAGCGCTGCGGCCTGCCGTTCTCCTGCCACCTGCGCCTCAACGCCGCTGACCCGGAAGTAATCCGGCAGCTCGCGGGCGCGGGTTGCCGGCAAGTGGAGGTCGAGGTGATCAGCGGCAGCGATTTCTTGCGCAACGAAATTTTCGATATGAACTTGAACCAGGGGCAGATCGAAACGTCGCTGCAAACGCTCCGTGCCGCGGGCGTGAGGACGCGGGCCGTTGTCTACATGGGTGCGCCGTATGAAAGCGAGATGTCGCTGGCCGAGACGCGCGATCTCCTGCTGCGCTGCCGCCCCGACGAGGTCGACGTCCGCCCCTATTATCCTTTTCCCGGAACGCGCGCTTGCGAAACCAGCCGCGACAACGGCTGGCTGCACGGCCGCGGCGAGGAGCAGTACCACCTGCACCGGCCGGGAATCGACATGCCGGCGTGCCGGGCCGAACACGTACAGGCCTTCATCCGCCGCCTGCGAGCCGAGCTGCGCACCAGCATCGGGCAACCCTGGTGGCGCCGCTGGTGGCGTAATGCCCGCGTCCGCATGGCCCAACTAATCAGACGCGGCAAATAGTCGCGTCACTCTCGCATCGTCCAGCCCCCCGCGCGCCCTTATCACCTTATCACGTTATCACTGTATCACTCTGCCATTACGCCCCGACATGCACGATGATCCGCCGCTCCGACCCGCGGCGGCGATGCTCCCACAAGTAGATCCCTTGCCACGTTCCGAGCCCGAGCCGCCCGTGCACAATTGGAATCGATAGCGTCGTCGCCGTTAGCGCGGCCTTGATGTGCGATGGCATGTCGTCCGGCCCCTCGGCAGTGTGCGTGTACAGCGGGTCATCCTCCCGTACCAGCCGGTTCAGCCATGACTCCAAATCGCGCCGAGCCGATGGGTCAGCGTTCTCCTGGATAATCAGGCTGGCCGAAGTGTGCTGCACGAAAACGGTGCACAAACCCTCCTGCTGCCCGGCTTCGGCGACAATCGCCTGAATTTCGCGGGTGATCTCCCGCAGCCCCGCCCCACGCGTCGTTACGGTAATCTGTCGAATCATGGTCCGCGATGATACGCCGGTAATCGCGCTACGGCCAAAACGCAGCGATGGCCACGATTAGCCAGATGAGCGCTCCGGCCACCAACTTCGCCGTGCGGCCAAAGAAAACTCCGACGCCGGCTCCGACGCCGGAGCGAATCGACACCGCCAGCTTTTGCCCGGTGTAGTACTCCAGCAGCAGCGCCCCCGCCGCCGCCCCGATGCAAGCCCCCAGCAACGAGCCCAACAGCGGCAGCGGAATGAACGGCGTCGCGGCGACGGCCCCAATCAGCCCGCCCAGCAACGCGCCCACCGCACCCCAGCGCGTCCCCCCGGCTCGTTTTGAACCCGCCACGCCGGCCAAGAACTCGACCAACTCCGCAATGCCCGCAATTGCCAGAATCGCCACCAACGTCCAGATGTTGAACATCCCCGGTTCCCCGGGTCCCGTTCCGCCGCGCCACCACAAGGCAACGAAAACCGTCGAGGCGATCATCAGCCACGTCCCCGGCAGGCCCGGAATAATGGTGACAAACCAGACCGCATTCACGATGCACAGGAGCACTGCCCAGACATAAGGCATGCACAACCTCGTGAAGCACCGGTTTTTAGCCGGTCAGATCCAGCAGGCCGGTTCATTGACCGGCAAAGGAGCGCCCCCACAAAAGCCGCTCGCACGAAAATACTTTAAACGGCCACGGCTTCGCGCTGCTCGATTTCCGCCGCATCCGTTTGGAATTGCCGTTCTTTGAACAGCACGGCGAACACAATTGCGCCGAGAATCGTGACCACGATCGGCACCAAGAAGAACTTCGGCCAGGCGTGGCTCACGCGCGCTGCGACGAACACGTCGTACAGCGGGCCGCTGATCAGGTTACCGATCAGCATGCCCACGCCATTCGTCGCGAACAACAGCAAGCCCTGGGCGCTGGCACGAATGTCTTTTGGCGACAGCCGTTCCACCGCGATCATGCCGCCGGCGAAAAAGAATGAGTAGCAGATGCCGTGCAGGGCCTGGGCGGCCACGACCAGGTACCACGGCTGGCCAATTGCGAATATCGCATAACGCAGCGGCCAGGCCAGAATTCCCAGCACGATCGTCTTCCGCATGCCCAGGTGACGCAAAGACGGCGCCAGCAGCAGCATCAGCGCAATCTCGCCCACCTGCCCGATACTCATGGCGGCGTTCGCCCAGCCCGGCTCAAGGCCGACCCCACTGTTCGTGTCGGTCAGGAAAATGATCGTGTAGCTGTAGTAGAAGGGAAGCTCGATCGCCACCACAAAGGAGATCACCAGGAGCACCGCGAAATTACGATTCGACATAAGGCGGAAGGCCTCGACGAACGCGTAGGGATTCTTGGCCTGTTTAGCGGGCGGCGTGTTCGGCAGGGTGAAGCAGTAAACACCCATGACTGCAGAGAGCACTGCCGCGAACAACAGGCAATCGCCCACATGCCAGGCGTCCGGCTGGTACCGCCCCCAAATGAGCAGGTAGCCGCTGATGATCCAGTTCACCACGATCCAGCCGATCGTGCCCCACACCCGGATGTTCCCGAATTTCTTGGAGTCCTTCATGTGATGGAAGGCGATCGCGTTCGTCAGGGCGATGGTGGGCATATACAAGATTGCATAGATCAGCAGTACCACAAACATGCCGCCGAATTGCGTTTGCGGCCAGGCGATAAAGAGCAGCACCGCGCCAAGCAGGTGCACGATCCCGGTGAAAATCTGGTTGGGCATGAAGCGATCCGCGATCCAGCCCGCGACCAGCGGCGAGAGCATTGCTCCGAGCGCTGTCGTAAGATACACGAGCCCAATCTGCTTGCCGCTGAAGCCCAGATGCTCCATGTGCTTGCCGAGCAATACTGACCACGCGCCCCACACGGCGAACTCCACGAACATCATGATCGAGAGCCGGACCAGTGGCTGGTGCGACTCCGTGCGCGCGGTTTCTACCGATGCCAGCGCGTCCGGCTGGACTTTCGACTTTGGCGACATAAAAAGGGGCTCCTTTCGTAATTCCTTTCAGCCCAGCATCTTAGCGATACCAAGCGGCGCCGCCAGCACCGCAAATCAGCGCTCGGCACGGCAATGTGGCATCGATGCCGCCGAACGCGCCTTACGGGCGGCCCTGATTACGCCCGGCGGCAGGTCGCATGCGAGGTCAAGCGTGTCGCCCCCTTGATCCATAGGTGCTTAGATCCCTGGGTTGACTCCACTCCCGTCCAGTTGTAGCGTGACGTGCCCCGGTCGTCCCGCTCTGGCAGGGCGCGCTGCACGGTGCGACCGGATTGGGCCGAACCAGACGGAGGATATGATGGACCCACAAAAGAGCATCGCCCTGTTGAATCAAGCAGTCGCCGACGAGCTGCAGGCTGTGCACCAATACATGTATTGGCACTTCCACCTGGACGACCAGGGTTTCGGCCCGTTGGCTGCCCTGCTGAAGCGCATCTCGATCGTCGAGATGACGCACGTCGAAAAACTCGCCGAGCGCATCCTGTTTCTCAAGGGCGACGTGAAGATGGTCCCCAGCGGTCCGGTTGACACCGCCACCGAGGCCACGGAAATCCTCACTCGCGCCGCGGCTTCCGAGCAGAAGGCGGTCAGAGACTACAACAAGGCCGCCCTGGAGTGCAGCGCCAACGCCGACGCCGCGTCAAAGCAGATTTTCGAGTCTCTGGTGGTGGACGAAGAGGGCCACTTCGACGCCTTCGACAAGCAACTTGAAAATATCAAGCGCTTCGGACCCAGCTACTTGGCCTTGCAGTCATTCGATGGCGGCGAATCGAAATCCGATTGACGCCACGCAGGCGGAGCAAACCGGCCGTGACGCGCCGGCTGAACAGTCGGCGCGCCCCGGCGCAGGGGCCGACCTAGCGCGGCGGAGGCTTCGTCAACGCCGCCTCCGCCGAATTCTTGCGGTCGCACTGGCACTTTTCGTGCTCGTCGCGGTCGCGGACTTGGCGTTTCGCCCCGTTGGACGCATCGTCCCTCCGCCACCCGGCACCGAACCCGGGCGCTGGGTCTTCCTGGAGGGCGCCGCCAACACCCGCGACCTCGGCGGATACACCACAGTCGACGGCCGCACCGTCCGACGCGGCCGCGTCTACCGTTCCGGCAACCTGGGGCACCTCTCCTCGGCCGGGGTGAGCGCCTTTCGCGATCTCGGCGTTACCACCGTGATCGACCTGCGCAACCGCCTTACTCCGCTGCCATGGTCCAACGGTGACGTCCTCGGCGTACAACTCGCCGCCCGCGTCCGCGGCTGCCGCATAAGCTTCGAGAAAACCGCAGACCGCTCGCAGTTCTATGTTCTCGGCGTGCAAGAGAACCAGGCCGCAGTGCGTCGTGCCTTCGAGCTGCTCGCGCAAGCCGACGGCCCCGTTCTGTATCACTGCGCGGCCGGCGTGGATCGAACCGGTGTTTTGTCTGCACTGTTGCTGCGTCTGCTGGGCGTATCCCGGGCCGACGCGCTGGCGGATTTTCGCCTTTCCGAGCAAATCGGTGCTCCCGGCAACCTGGACGCGATGAACCGGCTCCTCGATGAAGTCGACCGGCAGGGCGGGATCGAGCAGTACCTCCTGAATATCGGCGTTTCGGCCGAGTGCCAGAGGCAGTTGCGGCAGAAGCTCTTGGAACCGCCGCCATCGGCCACGCCGGCAATCGCCACGCCGCCGCACTGATCGGGAAGAGCGTGCCACATCGCAGGGCCAGGGTAATTAGTAGTTAGTTGTTAGTTATTAGTTGTTAGTTGTTAGTTATTAGTATTGAGAAGGGGGGTACCGTCGGTCAATGGTGGGGTTGCTTCCCGAAGCTCGACTATTGCGGATGCGCGTTGTTCGAACCCGAGCGCCTCTGTTGCGCCGCCTCAGCGCGCTGCGCCGCCTCCGCGTCTTGCGCCTTCCGCACCTGTTCGATCAGTCGCTGCAGTTCCTCCGCTTCCGCTTTCGTGGCCGCGTGCTCGGCCTCCAAATGCTCGTGCTCGGCCGCCAGCGCCGCCGCCTGTCGCCGAAGCTCCGCTGTTTCGGCCTCGATCTTCGCCAGCTCTGATTCGCTGACCGCACGATCTTCAAACGCCGGCTCGCGCATCCCGCTGCTCTCGCAGCCGGCAATCATCGCCATACAGCTCAGGGCCGCTGCGGCCGCTACGAGCCGCTTGTACATTTCAGACACGGGCATACTCCTGCGGAGCCCTCGCGCGCGCGGCTCACCGCCGCGCGCGGGTCTCAAATCGCCAATATAGCCGATGTTTAGCCAAAAAAGAGCGGGACCGTGATAAGTGCGAGAACAGTCACGAGCGTATTCCAAGAAACCCCGGCCTCCCTTTACCTGGCCGTCTCCAGCCGCAGTTCGCCATCCGGCTGAACCGACACGGTCACCGCGCCCGAACGCGCCGTCGACAGCAATCGAGCGTCCGCGCCCAGCGCAATATCGACCAGCGCCGCCAGTTTCGGCCGCTCGTCGGCCGTGGAAACGATCACCACCTGTGGGTTGACGGCTGCATAGAAGGCCGCCGACTCGGGCACCAGGCTGCCGTGGTGCGGCGCGATGAGCACGTCGGACGCCAGGTGAATCGTCCCGGCCGCATCCGCCGCCAGCAGTTCACGCATGGCGCTGCTCTCGATATCCCCCGTAAACAGCACGGTGCGCGGCCCGGCGTGCACGCGCAGCACGAGCGAGAGATCGTTGGCCGACCAAGCGGCGGCGTCCGCGTCGGCCGGCGGCCAAAGCACCTCGAACGGCATGCCCGCGAGCGTGAGACTGTCGCCCGCATGGGCGCGCACCAGCTTGGATCGCGCAGACGGCGTGAGGGCCTGGTGCGCAGCCGGCGTTGTGTCTTTTCGCGATCCTGTGTACTTGTTCAAAATCAACATATCGATCGACAGTAACTCGAGGGCGGGCGCCAAACCGCTGCAATGGTCGAAATTCGCGTGCGAGACCGCGACGCCGGCCACGCGCCGCACGCCCAATGCTCGGGCCGCCTGTCCGACAAGCTCGGCCGCGTTCACATTGCGGTCAGTGCCGATGTCGAACAGGACCGCCTCGCGCGCCGGCGTTATCATCATCATTGCACTGCCTCTGCCTACTGACAGCACGTGCAACTCAAAATCTCTCCTCGCTCCTCGCGGCCAGAAAAGCCAGCCGCCCCACGCGAGCAGCAACACGCCCAACGTCACAGACCAGACGAGAAGAGTGCGCCGCCGCGCTCTGCGCCTGATGCGGAAGTCCGCGACCCATTCCTCCAGGCGCAGTCGGCCCGATATGGCCACAGCCGCCCCCAGCAGTCCATACGTGCCAAACACCAACACGAACGGTGGCTTCGCCAGTTCGACTACCCCCGGCCTCGCCAGGTTCGCAAAGCAATGCACCGCCCACAGCACCCCACTGGTCAGCCACTGCAGTGGCATGCTCACCAGTCCGGCAGCCGGCTGGCACAATGCCTGCATGATGATCGTCAGCACGCCTAGCCAGGTGATGAGCACGACCGGGATGGTCAGCAGTAGCGAGCCGATAAAGCCCCACGGTGCCAGCCGTCCGTAATGAAACAGGACCAGCGGCGTGGCGACCGCCCAGGCGATTACGGACAACACCACAAGCCCCACCGCCTCACGCCACAGCTTCATGCGTATGAAGGCACGCCACGACCCGGCTTCTTCTTCGCGTGGGCGTTCGAAAAGCCGTTCGGGGTTCAGAGCCATTGCACGTCCGACCAACAGGATCAGAGCCATGACCTGGACAAACGAAAGCTGAAACCCCGAGCGGAAAAGCTCCAGTGGGTTCACCAGCAGCACACACAGCGCGCTGGCCGCCAGCCCGTTCCAAATCGTTGCTTGCCGCCTCGCCAGCCCGGACAAGGCCACCAGCACGCCCAATACTGTCGCACGCACAATCGGCGCGTTCGGCTCGGCTACTGTCCCATAGATCACGACTGCACCCAGCGTTACTGCCGCCGTAGCACGTGCACTGCGGCGCAGGACGCCGCGCATCACCCAGCATGACGCCCCGGCGAGGACCGCGATATTGAACCCGCTCACCGCCAGGAAGTGCAGTCCACCGGCGCGCAGAAAAGCCTCATTCAACTCGCGGTCGGCCGCAGTGCGCTGCCCCAGGACCAGTGTATCCAGCAGCCGTCCCGCCGCATCCGGCGGCTCGTCGCCATAAGAGCCCAACAGCAGCAGATGCGCGTACAGCCGCGCGCCGGCGAATCCCCGCGCCGGCCAACTCGGCTCTACGGGCATGCGCCTGACATGTTCCGCCCCCTCCACGACCATCGCCGCCTCGATGCCCTGCAAATAGTTCCAGCGGGCCCAGTCGAATTCGCCAGGGTTGCGCGGCGGCGCCGGCCGATACAACCGCCCCGTCAACTGCACGCGTTCGCCGAGGCGCAATACCAAGCCTTCGTCACGCACGGTGACCCGAATCCGGCCACAGACCGGGGTGGGCGGCGAAGTCGTTCGCAGTTCGCGGGCGGCGATTATGAATTGCGTGCGGGCCGGCGGATCGAATGGTATAAACGGATTGCGGCGTTCGCCCGGCGTAACTGTTGGCGTACTCTCCAGGTCACCGACCAGTCGCGTCAATAGCGGCTCGTCTGCAAGCAAATGGGCCACATGATTGGGCGGCTTCGCCACCGCCGCCTGATGCCGTAGAACTCCTGCCCCGACTGCCAGAATCAGCACCAAGCCACCGAGAAAGCGGCCGCGCCGATTGTCGCCGCGGCGGCGCTTCAGGATTGCCAGCGCTGCGGCACTCGCCAGCGCCAGGAGCATACATGATGTCACAACGATGAGCGCCGGACGTTCCAGTGGCGTAAACATTTCCGCAAGCCAGATACCGGCAATAAATGCAATGACCGGCCACAGCAGCGGAGCTGGCTCGCGGTGCTTACGGTCACCTGCGGCCAGATTGCGCATACGCAGCGGTAATGCCTGCGCCTGACTGGTGGACATGGTTGCATTATGAATGTGCACTGTGACAAAAACCACTGCGCGCGGTCAGCGTATGCCGGCCAATCCGAGCGCCATTGTCGGGTATGTGGGAGCAAGTGACGTGCTCCTGACTCGGTACAGGCCGAGATAACCGTTCGTTCAAACGCAAAATCGGCCAAAATACGTTCGTTTTACCGAGCGGCGCGAGGTTCGCAAATAATGAGTGGTAGTGTAATGAGGGTTCGATGGCGAGCGCCGCCGGTTGCCCGCTCGCGGCGGCATTCGTTGCGCCGCCCCCTGACGGCGGACCTCACGCAAGGAGCCATGTATGCAACTCGGAATCATTGGCATCGGCCGAATGGGCGGCAATATGGCGCGCCGGCTGATGAGAGCGAAGCACGAAGTACTCGTCTACGACCCCGTAACGCAGACGCGCGAGAGCTTCACCATCGAAACCGGCGCTTTCGCCGCTGACTCGATCGAGCAGCTCGTCTCAGCCCTTAGACCGCCGCGCGTCGTCTGGCTGATGGTGCCGGCCGCGGCCGTGGAGGAGGTTGTGGGCGAAGTCGCGCGGCACTTGGAGCGCGACGACACAATCGTGGACGGTGGAAACTCATACTACGTCGACGACATCCGCCGCGCCCGGGAACTGGCGAGCAGGGGCATTCACTACGTGGATTGCGGCACCAGCGGCGGAGTGTGGGGCCTGGAGCGCGGCTATTGCCTGATGATCGGCGGCGAGGAAGCCGTGGTGCGGCGGCTCGACCCGATCTTCGCCACCCTGGCGCCGGGCATCGGCGGCGCGCCGCGCCTGCCCGGGCGCGAGCACGTCGGCGGAACGGCCGAACTTGGCTATCTGCACTGCGGCCCCAGCGGCGCGGGCCATTTCGTGAAAATGATTCACAATGGCATCGAGTATGGGATCATGGCCGCCTACGCCGAGGGGCTGAACATCCTGCGGCATGCGAACGCCGGGAAAACCGAGCAGGCAGTTGACGCGGAGAGCGCCCCGCTTCGCAGCCGCGAGGAGTACAGTTATGACTTCAACCTGCGCGACATCACCGAGCTGTGGCGGCGCGGGAGCGTAATCTCGTCGTGGCTGCTGGATTTGACCGCCAGCGCGCTGTTGCAGGACCCGACACTGGCAGAATTCGAAGGGCGCGTGTCGGATTCGGGCGAGGGACGCTGGACGATCAAAGCCGCCATCGACGAGGCCGTGCCGGCGCCGGTGCTGACGGCGGCGCTGTACGAGCGCTTCAGCTCGCGCGGCCGGGCCGAATTTGCCAATAAGCTACTTTCGGCGATGCGCTTTGGCTTCGGCGGGCACATGGAGGAGCAACTGGCCGGTACGTAGCGAGCGCGGCGGCGATTGCCAGGGAGGGTTCGAGGGGTCGGCGGCAATCACGTCGGCGGCCAGTCGCGCGGGCCGCAGGACAGCAGCAGGCCGTCGCCGGTGATCGGGTAGCGCTTCAGGTAATCCGCGATAGTCTTGGCACTCACGGCCTCGACCGCCGCCAGGCGCGCCTCGACGGTCCGCACGTAGCCGGTGGCTTCGAAGTCATCAAGCATCTGCATCAGCCGTGTGCGCGGGTTCTCGGCCTCCAGCGCCAGTTGCGTGCGGCGCCGGTTCTTGACGCGCTGCACTTCCTCGGCCGTGAAGCCGCCCTCGGCCACGGCGCGGGTCTGTTCGTCGAGGGCTTCCAGCATTTCCTCGCAGCGCTCCGGCTCGCCTTCCGCGTACAGCGCCAGCAACCCGCAATCGTCGTAAGCCACCCAGGCCGCGCCGGCCCCGGTGCAGATGCCCTGTTGCACGATGTTCCAGTAGCAGCGTGAATTGCTGCCGCCGAACAGCGAAACAAACGCCTCGATCGATTCGCCGGCCGGGTGGCCATGCGGTACCGAGGGATAGAGCCGCACCAGCGCCTGTTGCTTGAAGCGCGGCAGATGCAACTTGGCCGTGCCGGGCTGGAAAGGCGGCATCGGCTCGTTGGGGAGTTCGTCATCCGTGTGGCGCGGCCAGTCGCCGCAGAAGCGCCCGACGCCGGCGAAGAGTTCCTGCGGGTCGATCGCGCCGGCCGCCAGAACGACGACGTTATGAGGCGAGTAGCGGGCCTGGTGGTATTTGGCCATGACTTCGCGCGGAAGGCTCTGAATGGTTTCCTTCTCGCCGAGGATTTCGTGCCCCAGCGGGTGCTGCCCGAAGACCCGGCGGTGCAGGAAGTCCCACAGATGCCGGTCGAAACTGTCATCGCTCATCGCAATTTCTTCGAGGATGACTTTGCGTTCGGTCTCGAAATCATCCGGTGGCAGCGCCGGGTGCATCATGTCCGCCAACAACTCGAGCTGCCGCGTCAGGTGGGCGGCCGGCACCCAGCCGTAATAGACCGTGTGCTCCTTGCCGGTGAAGGCGTTGTAGATGCTGCCGAGTTCGTCGAAGCAGACGTTGATGTCGCGCGAGCTGCGGGTAGCCGTGCCCTTGAAGCACATGTGCTCCAGGAAATGGCTGACGCCGTGCAGGTCGGGCTGTTCATGCCGCGCGCCGGTGCGAACATAGAAGCCGATGGCGGCGGAATGCACTTGCGGCAGAGTCTGGCAAACGACGCGTAGGCCGTTGGGCAACTCGTGGTAGGCGAAGGTCGGTGACATTCGGGGGATTATAAGGCGTAGAGCGGGGACGTGCAGAGTGGGGATTGAGGGATCTAGGGATCAAGGGATCGAGGGATCAAGAGAGCAGAGCCGGGGCGTGTCGCCCCGGGGAATATCAGTTGCGTTCGTGGCGTTCGGCGACTCGCGGTGTCGAGCTGGCACCCGCTGGGGTTAATGGCGATGGCATGTTACTGACGATGGCATGCCCGCGCCGCTACGCGGCTTGGGCATGGCACCCATGCGTTTTGACGATGCCCGGTCGCGTTACGCCGGTCGGGTGCGAAACAGAAGGCGGACGGGAATTTCCGAGAACGGCAGGTGCTCACGCAGCCGGTTTTCCATGTAGCGGCGGTAGTTCTCCGTTACCGCGCCGGCATTGTTGCAGAAGAACACCACGGTCGGCGGCGCAACCGCGACTTGCGTGGCGTAATACACCTTCACCGGCTGCGTGCCGTGCTTGGCCGATGGGCCGCGCTGTTCCAGAATCTTCTGCAGCGCCTGGTTGAGCTTTCCGGTGCCGACACGCGTTTGGGCCTGCTTGTGCAAGCTGGCGGCCACGTCCACCGCCGCCTGGACGTTATGGCCGGTTTTGGCGGTCATGAAAATGATCGGGGCGTAGCGCAGCCAGGGGATGGTCTCGGTGAGGTAATCGGCGAACTGGCCGGTGGTGGCCTGGTCTTTGGCCAGGTCCCATTTGTTGATGGCGATGACCACCGGCTTGTACTCGTCCAGGATCGCCCGGGCGAGCTTCAGATCGACCTCGGCCACCGGAACAAGGGCGTCGATAAGCAGCATGACCACATCCGCCCGGCGGATCGAGCGCAAGGCGCGCGTGTACGAATAGAAATCCACGTCGCGCATGCTGGCCCGCTTGCGAACGCCGGCGGTGTCGATGGCCACGAACTGCCGGCCGTCGCGCTCGAACTGCACGTCCACGGCGTCGCGGGTCGTACCGGGGATTTCGCTGACGATCATCCGGTCCTCGCCGGCCAGGGCGTTGACCAGCGTGCTCTTGCCGGCGTTGCGCTTGCCGACGATCGCCAGCTTCATGACCGGCTCTTCGGGTCGCTCGCCGACGGCGGGGCCGAGCAGTTGGCCGATGCGTTCGAGCAGCGCTTCGCGGCCGTAGCCGTGCAGAGCGGAGGCGCACAGCGGCTCGCCGAATCCGAGGCGGAAAAAGGCGGCCGCCTCGGGTTCACGGGCGGGGCCATCGACCTTGTTGGCGACAAGGATGACGGGCTTGTTGACGCGGCGCAGGAGTTCGGCGACGGAGACGTCCAGCGGGGTGACGCCGTCGGCGACGTCGACCAGGAAGACGATCACGTCCGCGCGGGCGATGGCGTAGTGAATCTGTTGCTCGACGTGCTCTTCGAGCTGCTGGTCGTCGATGATGCCGATGCCGCCGGTGTCGACGAGTTCGAAGTAGCGGTCGTTATATTCGACGATGGTGGAGACGCGGTCGCGCGTGATGCCGGCGCGCGGATCGACGATGCTGATGCGCTCGCGCGCCAGGCTGTTGAGCAGCGAGCTCTTTCCGACGTTCGGCCGGCCGACGATGACTACTACAGGCAGCGCCATAGATCAGCGATGATACGCGCGCGCGGCGCGGATGGGAATTTCGGGGCGCCTGCGCGGCGCCGGCCCCTAACGAAGTCCCACAGGCCCCATGTTCGTGGGTGCTATGCCCAAGCCCGCGGGGCGGGCGCGGGCATGCCCGCGCTTAGAGCTTGGGCACCCCGCGTTGATGGCCCCCGCGCGGCGCCGTGGACCGATTCGAATGTCTTTTGATCGTGTCTCTGGATCTGGCATGCCCGCGCTTAGAGCTTGGGCATGGCACCCGCGTTTGGGGCATGGCACCCCGACTTTTTGGCGGCCGCCCCGGGTTTGCTACTTTCTGGCGACGGAGACGAGCAGGGGGGCTAGGACGTTCAGCTTGCGCTGCGTGATTGTGCTGAAGCCGGCTTCGGCCAGCATGTTGCGGACGGCCGACCAGGCGGCGTGGTGGACCGCTTTCTCGACGAAGGCGACGGCGACGTCGAAGACGATCCAGCCGACCACGTTGTCGCGGAAGCCATCGATCAGCACCAGCATGCCGCCGGGCCGCAGCACGCGGTAAAACTGGCGGATGACGGCCTCCTGGTGCGGATAGTGATGGAACGAGTTGGCGCAGGTGAGAACGTCAAAAGAGGCGTCCTCGAACGGCAGGTGTTCGGCGTCGCCATGCACGACGCGCAGGCGGTCCAGGTGAATCTCCGGGTCGATCTTCGTCTGCACGCAGCGCACCATTTCGTCGGAGTAATCGAGGCCGACGAGCTGCTCGGCGTGCGGATCATCAACCAGGCTGAGCAGGAGATTGCCGGTGCCGCAGCCGACATCCAGCAGGCGATAGGGGGCGCGGCAGCGCTCGGCCTGCCAACGGAGAATTTGCTCGTGGCAGGCGCGCATGCTGGGATAGAAGACCAGTTCGCCGAGCCATGAGCGATCGTACGACAACGCCCAGCGGTCAAAGTGCGCGCGGGCCGTGTGCTTAAAGTGCTCGTGGCGGGTGCGGGCGGCTTGAGCGGCGGCCTGATCTGTCACGAGCGATTTTGGCGGCGCTGCGTCCGGGCTGAAGGACGGGCCGCTCCTGTGTTCCATCGGCATTTCACTCACCTATTGTCCCCGTCCAGCACTCGCCCCAGCCCGCCCAGGATGCTGCCCCCCTCGTCGGGTCTCCGCCCCGTCAAGCCGCCGGCCGCGTGGATGCGGTCGGCCAAGCGCGCGAACGGCAATGATTGCAGCCAGACCTCACCCGGCCCGGTGAGCGTGACGAAGAACAGGCCTTCGCCGCCGAATAGCGCGTTGCGCAAGCCGCCCACGAAGCCGATGTCGTATTCGACGCTGGGCTGAAACGCGACCAGGCAGCCGGTGTCGACCCGCAGCGTCTCGCCGGGCGCCAAAGTGCGGCGGTGCAGCGTGCCGCCGGCGTGCACGAAGACCAGGCCCGAGCCGCTCAGCCGCTGGAGAACGAAGCCCTCGCCGCCGAACAGACCGGCGCCGATGCGTTTGGTGAATGCGACGCCGATACTCACGCCGCGCGCCGCGCAGAGGAATGAATCCTTCTGGCACAGCAACTCGCCGCCGAGCTGCGAAAGGTCCATGGCCAGAATCTTGCCCGGGTACGGCGCGGCGAAAGCAACCTGGTGCTTGCCGGAACCGCCATTGACGAAAGTAGTCAGGAACAGGGATTCGCCGGTAAGCACGCGTTTGCCGGCCGAGAACACCTTGCCGAGCAGACCCTGCTCGGGCCGGCTGGGGTCGCCGAAGTGTGTTTCCATGCGGATGCCGGCGGTCATGTACATCATGGCGCCGGCGTCGGCGATGACCATTTCGCCGGGATCGAGCTCGACCTCGACGAACTGCATGTCATCGCCGGTGATTTTGTAGTCGACCTCATCGCACCTGCGGGCGCCCGGTGGGGGCGGGGCCGCAGCGGCGCCGGCCAGCCCGGCCACGCGGCGGGCCGGCGTCCAGTAACTGACACTTGGACCGAAGACCAGCGTGTCCGGGCCTTGCAGAGAGGGCAGCTTGGCTAATAACTCTTCACGTGTGAAGGGCCCGAAGGATTGTCCGTTCGCGGCATAGTACCACTCTGGCATTGCCATTCAATGCCGTCCTTCGTCGCAGACGCATGTACAGCGCTGCGTCATTTAACCGGCCGTCGCTATCGCCACTCGACGGTTCGGCTATTTCGTCGGCTCTTCCATCTGCTCGAATTCGTCGGGAACGAGCTGCACGTCAGGGCGCGGCTCGGCCGGAGGCGGCGCGACGGGCGTACCGGTCGGAAGAGGCGTGCCGCTCTGAAACTGCGTTTCAGGGGGCATCGGCGTGGCCGGCCCCAGTGGAATAACGGCCGGCGTGTAGCCGTAGGGGGTTTCGATCATGCGGTCATAGACCTCCGGGCGCCGCACGAGCGTGTTGCCCTGGCCCCAGTCGGTGAGGCGTACGAGCAGGCCTGCGGGGATGGTGACGGTGTTGTTCTTTCCGAAGAATTCGACGTGCACCAAGGTGACGCCGTCTTCGACGTTCACCGTGTTGCAGTCGCCCCAGATCGAGAGCTTGCGCAAGTTTGATCCGCGCTCCACGTTGACGTTATTGCCGTTGCCCTTGACCCCCACGTCGCCGAACCACACGCCGGCCCATCCACCTTGATGCCCGACGTAGGCGTTCTGTGCACAGCCTGCAATGCCCAGTGAAACTCCGATAATGATTGCGGCAGCCAGCAACTTCCTCATAGTAATGCTCCTCGCATCCACCGTTGGCAGCGTCCGTGCGATCCTTCGAACGGACTTCAGCGCGGAAAGTGTACTACCGGCGGCTAGGGGGGGCCAGCGTCCGGCGGGGAAATCGGGTCACCGGATTTAAGCCCGGCTGCGACCAGGCACCGGTGCCCCGGCTCCGCTATGGCTGCGCCGCGCGGCGCAGATACTCAACCAGCAATTGAACGCCGAAACCCGTGGCGCCTTTGCCGGTCGGCGAATTCGACTCCTCCAGCGTTGCCACCGCCGCGATGTCCACATGCGCCCACGCCACGCCCTTGGCGATGAATTCCTTGAGGAACATGCCGCCCACGATCGCCTGCGCCTCGCGCTTGCCGGAGGAGTTACGGATATCCGCGTCCGTTCCCTTGATCAGGTCACGGTACTCGTCCCACAGCGGCAGCCGCCAGAGCCGTTCGTGTACCGCCCGGCCGCACTCGCCGAGCACGCCGGCCAGTTCGTCATCGGTGCTCATGATGCCGGCCGCGACCTTGCCCAGCGCCACGTTTACCCCGCCGGTAAGCGTGGCGATGTCGATGATTTCGGTCGGGTTGAGGTGCTGCTGGGCGTACCACAGCGCGTCGGCCAGCACCAGCCGCCCCTCGGCGTCCGTGCTGATTACTTCCACCGTTTTGCCGCTGGCCATCGTCAGAATGTCGCCGGGACGATAGGCCCGCTCGGAGATCGCGTTTTCGGCCGCTCCGATCACGCCGGCCACGTTGCACGGCAGCCCCAACTGCGATGCCGCCTGCAATGTGCCCAATACGGCCGCGCCGCCGCACTTATCGAATTTGAGCCCTTCCAGCCCGGCCGCCGGCTTGATGGAATAGCCGCCCGTGTCGAAGGTGATCGCTTTGCCGATAAGAACCGTGTTGCGGCGCGAATCGGGGCGCGGCCGGTACTCAAGCTGAATCAGGCATGGTGCGTGAGCCGAACCGCCGCCGACCGCCAGGAGTCCGCCCATACCCATCCGCCGCGCCTCGGCGGCGTCGACGAGTTTGTATTTCAAGCCGCAGAGGCGTGCCAGGCGTTTGGCCTCTTCTGCCAGGGTCTGCGGATTGATGACGTTCCCCGGCATGTGAGCCAACCGGCGGGCGTAATTGACGGCAGCGGCGATCGTCGTCGCAGTCTTGATTTCGCCCATTGCCCTGCGGACCAGCCCCGGATCCGCGGCGCGGAGCTGCAAGCGCACTTTTTTGGGCGTTTTGTTGTTGTTCTTCAGGAATTCGGTGAAGCGAAAGCCGGCTAACGCCATCCCCAGCGTCCACTCCCTGAAGCATTCATTCAGCCCGGTTGAGGCCAGTCCATCCAGCCACACGGCGCCGCTGGTAAGCTTCTCCGCAATCAGCCAACGGGCCGCGGAGGCGGCGGCCTGGCGCACGGCCAAGCCCGTCAGCTTCTCCGTCGGGCCGAGATCCACGACAAGAATACGCGGGAGCGGCCCGGCGCTGGTGGTGTGCGCCAAGTGCCCGGCTTCAGCGCCCGCGGCCTGCACCGCGAGTAATGCGGATACCGCGTCGCCGCAAACGTCGTCCACGGCCTTCACCAGCGGTAACGGAGGGCGCGGCTTTGTCACTAAGGGGACCAACAGGACGTCAGATGGCGTGCGGGGCTTCTGCCCGGCCACAAATTCGAATTCAGTTCCGTTTGGCTCTGCCGGCATGCGCGGACTCCGATTGCGTACTCCCTTATTTGGAGCCCATGAGATTAGCACGAGGGGCTTCTGGGCGAAACGGGTCGGCGCCAACACATCGCTTTGGCAATTTGTTGGCCGCTGGATTTATCGCTGGATTGCGGAGCGCTTCTATCTGCGAATCGACCGCAGAAACTCCTGCACCTCGGGGATTTCGCCCTGGTAGATCAGATACCCGTTGTACGGCTCGCGCAGCGTGATCTCGTCGATAATCGGCGTGAGCATGATGCGTTTGACCTCTTCGCGGTCGTGGCTCTGCCCCAGGGCCCAGCACAACTTCATGTAGGCCACCTCGGGCAGCATGTTGGCCGCCGGCACAACGCCCAGCTCCATCAGGTCACGGCCGGTGCTGTATACGTACATCTGCACGTAGCCCCACAGCGTTTGCACGGTCATGTAGACGTGCACGCCGGCCTCGATGGCCCGCCTCAGGGCCGGATAAAGGGGCTTGTTCACGTGCCCCAGGCCCGTTCCAGCGATGATGATGCCGCGATAGCCCTTCTCCACTACCGCGTCGACCAGGTCGGGCTGCATGTTGGGGTAGTGGTAGAGAATTGTGACCTTTTCGTCGAACGCGGTGTTGATGATTACATCACGGTCGCCGCGGCGGCGTTTGTAGTCGTTGCGCAGTTGGCGAATCTGGTTGCGGTCAACCATCGCCAGCGGAACGTCGCCAATCGTGCGAAATGCCGAGCGATAGCTGGAGTGCATCTTCCGCACGCGCGTGCCGCGGTGCAGCAGGCAATACTCGTCCGAAGTCGGGCCGAACATGCACACCATCACCTCGGCGATGTCGCCTTCGGCCGCGGCCTTGACCGCATTGATCAGGTTGGATGCGGCATCAGACGAGGGCCGGTCGCTCGAGCGTTGCGAGCCGACCATGACGATCGGCACGGGCGGGTTCTGAACCATGAACGACAGAATCGCGGCAGTGTGGTGCATCGTGTCGGTGCCGTGCCCGATGACGATGCCTCCGACGCCGGAGCGGATCTCCTCGCCGATGCGCTCGGCCAGCGCGATATAGTGCTGCGGGCCCATGTTTTCGCTGAAGACGCCGAAGAGCTTCTCGGTGCGGAGATTGCAGATGTCGGCCAACTCGGGAACCGAGTCGTACAGCTCGCCGGGCGAGAAGGCGGGCATGACCGCGCCGGTGCGGTAATCCAGGCGGCTGGCGATCGTGCCGCCGGTGCCGAACAGCGTCACGTTCGGCTTGCTTTTGTCGCACGGGAATTTCTTTTCGGGAATTTTGTAGTGCGCTTCTTTGTGGCCACGTTGGGTGATGGTCGTAATTCCGTCAGCGGCCACACCGATGTTGTAGCCGCTGGTCAGCTTGACGACGATGTGCTGGTCGTCGGCGGTTTCGGAGCGCGGCAGAATAATGCCCTCAAAGCGCGCGGAGGCGGTCTCGATGACGACGTCGCTCCAGACGTTTACGCCGTGGCGGGCGAGCACGGCGGCACTGGCGCCGCGATAGCCTTTATGTCCATTATCCCCGTTTTCACCGTTAGTTTTGCTCATTCGGGTCCCAATCGAAGCACTTTGGCGGAATGTCGTAACGCTGTTATTGTACCCGTTCCCAAGTTCTTCAAGGTTTGGCGATCAACTCGCAACAGAATGCCGATCAGCCTCGCCGTCTCTGATTGCCCGGCATGCCGCGGCCGGTTGGTTCCGGAAGGGGACCATTGAAGGATAGACCGTCATCGGGTGAGAAAAGCTTGCACACCCCAATTTACAAAACACAGCTCCGAGCCGGCACGGCCCGGGTCTGCCCCATCGTCAGTCCTTCGTGATCCAGGTTCCGGCGCGCCCGGCCAGGGCGTCGGCCATGTGTTCCAGGTCGCAGATAATCACGCAAGCGTCGGGGCGGCGCGAGCCTTCGAGAAAATCTATCGCCGCCTCAACCTTGGGCCCCATCGAACCGGGCGGAAACTGGCCTTCCAGGTAATATCGCCGAATCTCGGCATGCGTCACGTGGTCCAGAAAGCGCTCGTTCGGCTTCTGATAATTAACCGCGACGCGCGAGACATTGGTGCAAATCAGGAGCACGGCTGCGTCGATAGCCCGTGCCAGCAGGCCGGAAGTGCGGTCCTTATCGATAACGGCTTCCACACCTACCAGGGCGCCGCTTTCGGTCCGCGCTACAGGAATGCCGCCGCCGCCGGCTGTGACGAGTATTTCACCGGCATTGGCCAGCCGCCGGATGAGGTCGATCTCCACGATCGCCCGCGGCAATGGCGAAGGCACCACGCGCCGGTAACCATGATTGGGAACGTGGACCAGCTTCCAGCCGTACTTCTTTTGCAGCTCTTCGGCCTGTTCCCGGCTTTGATAGAAAGAGCCAACCGGCTTGGTGGGGCGTTCGAAGTCGGGGTCGCGGGGGTCGACTTCGACGCTGGTGACGATGGCCGTCACGTTGCAGTTCAGGCCGCGGCGGCGCAACTCGTTGCGCAAGCATTGCGCGATCATGTAACCCATTCCGCCCTGCGTGTCGGCGCCGCAAATATCCAGCGGGAGGCGATAGACCTCGTTGGCGGCCAGCTCGACGCGCCGCATGACGTGGCCCACTTGTGGGCCGTTGCCGTGCGTCACGATCACGCGACAGCCTTCGTTGATAACGTCCGCCAGATGTACAGCCGTCTCCCGCATATTGCGGAACTGCTGCTCGATATTCCCCTCTTCGTGCGGTCGCGAAATAGCGTTACCGCCCAGTGCGACAACAATCGGTCCGTCTGTCGGCATCATGGAAATTTCAGTTTTCAGTTGTCAGTCTTACAGCCTGGGCCGTCAGTTCAAACTGGCTGCCGATAACTGAAGAGTGACAACCGACAACCTCCTCCTCACGTACCTTCCCCTGAGCTCGCCAAATATTCCGTTTGCTCCGGCGTCAGCCGATCGATCTTCGTGTTCATCGCTTGGAGCTTCAACAGTGCGACCACTTCTTCGATTTCCTGCGGCACGTTGTGGACCGCGATTTCGAGCTTGCCGGCCAGCTTGCGGCACCATTCGGCCGCCAGGGCTTGGGTCGAGAAGCTCATGTCCATGACGCTGGCCGGGTGGCCGGTGGCGGCACTGAGGTTCACCAGCCGGCCCTTGGCCAGCAGGTAAATGCTCTTTTTCTCTGAGATATAGAATTCGTCCACGTTTGTGCGGACGTTCTCAATCACTTTTCGCGCCATGCGTGTCAGGGCGGGAATATCGATCTCAACGTCGAAGTGGCCGCTGTTGCAGACGATGGCGCCGTCGCGCATGCGGCGGAAGTGCTCTTCGCGCAGCACGTGCTTGTTGCCGGTGACCGTGATGAAGACCTCGCCGAAAGCGGCCGCCTCGTTCATGGGCCGCACGTCGAAGCCATCCATGATGGCTTCGAGGGCCTTGAGCGGGCTGATCTCGGTGACGGTAACGATCGCCCCGGCCCCACGGGCCCGCATGGCGACGCCGCGTCCGCACCAGCCATAGCCCGCCACGACCACCCGTTTGCCCGCCAGCAGCAGGTCGCTAGCTCTGACGATGCCGTCCAGCGTGCTCTGACCGGTGCCGTAGCGATTGTCGAACAGGTGCTTGGTGTTGGCGTCGTTGACCGCGATGACCGGGAAGTTTAAGGCGCCGTTGGCGGCCATGGCCCGCAAACGGATCACGCCCGTGGTCGTCTCTTCCATGCTGGCGATGATGTTGGCCGCTTCCTTTTGGCGTTTGGTATGCAGCGTGTTAACCAGGTCGGCCCCGTCGTCCATCGTGACCTGCGGCTTGGTGTCGATTACGGCGTTCACGTGGTCGTAGAAAACCTTCACGCCCTCGCCGCGGCGCGCGTAAACCGGCACGCCGAAGTCCTTTACCAGGCTGGCAGCCACGTCGTCCTGCGTGCTGAGGGGGTTCGAGGCGCACAGGGCGACCTGGGCCCCGCCAGCCTTGAGTGCGCGCATCAGGTTGGCAGTCTCGGAGGTCACGTGCATGCAGCAGCCCATACGCAGGCCGCGCAACGGCTTCTGTTTTTCGAAGCGCTGGCGGATGAGGGCCAGGACCGGCATGTCGCGATCGGCCCAGAGGATGCGCTTCTTGCCTTCCGCAGCCCGCTTAAGATCGGTCACGTCATATTGCTTCTTCGGCATGTATGCGACTCCAAGCCCAAGCCGCCCGCTCCAGCGCCCACCTCGGCGCCCGCAAGGCGGATCGGAGAAGAATCACACAGCTTAACTCCGGTTTGCATGCGGCTCAACCGCCGCAAGCGGCAGTTCTGCGTTTTGCCTTTGGGGTGGACCTACGCGCGGTGTCGCAGGACGCGTCGCCGGCAAACATTTTTCAGAAAATGAGCCCCGCGCGTTATACTAGCCGATGTGGAGTGTCGAGAATCGGGGGAAGGACCTTAGCTTGGAGGGCCGGAGTTGAAGCGCCTATCCGTTCTCATCAGCGTTGTCTTTTTTGCACCGTGCTTTAGTTACGCCTTCGCGCCGGGCGATTTGAACTGCGACGGCGCGATAAACGTGTTCGATATTGACCCGTTCGTCCTGGCCCTGACGGACCCGGTCGGCTACGCGGCTGCCTATCCCGCCTGCGATGTACTGCTGGCGGACCTCAACGCCGATGGAGCGGTCAACGTCTTTGATATTGATCCGTTCGTGGCGGCGCTCACGGGTGGAGAGCCGGAGCCGATTCACCGGGTTGAGCTGGCCGGAAACCCGCTGAGTTCATACCCCTACTTCGAGTTTGTTCGGGCTTTGAACGTCGACGAGCCGGTCGGGGCGGCCGTCGACCCCAACCGTTATCCGGACCTGGTGGGCCAAACTGTGGATCTGTACGTAGTCGCGGCTAAGTCGGCCGGGGAATGGTCCGCCGACCCGGCGCTCGACGACGTCACGCCCGACGGCCAGGAGACCGTCACCATCTCGGGCTCCACCATTCAGGAAAACATTTTCGTGGCCGCCGGCGCGAACGAGCTGAATGCACAAGCAGGCACCGGGCTGGGCGTCGGATACGACGTTGTGCTTGACGTCAATCGCAACGGAGTACTCGACGGCGGCGACTACATCGACGGATACGGCTCGGAAGCCGGGCTTTACGTGGTTCATAACACCGTCCAGCCCGGCCCGCTGGCCGTGACCGAGATTACTTACAGCGGCGGCACCTGGCTGGGACAGAACACCTACTACCCGACGAATATCGCCAGCCTGGGCAAGCTCCCGCTGGTCGTGGTCAGCCACGGCAATGGGCACGACTACACGTGGTACGACCACATCGGGCATCACCTGGCTTCCTACGGCTGCATCGTGATGTCGCATACCAACAACACCGGTCCGGGTTCAGAGACTGCTTCGGGCACCACGCTGACCAACACCGAGTACATCATTGCTAACCAAGCCAGCATCGGCGGCGGCGCGCTGAACGGGCATATCGACTCGCACCGCATAACGTTCATCGGACACAGCCGCGGCGGCGAAGGCGTGGTCCGGGCGTACACAAAGCTGCGCAGCGGTGCGTGGAGCAGCCCTCACTTCAGCGCTGACGACGTAATCCTCGTCAGCAGCATGGCGCCGGTGACGCACATTGAACCGGCCTCGGCCTCGACGCCCTTAGACGTGAACTATCACATGTTCATCGCCGGCGCGGATTCCGATGTGTCCGGCTCGCCGGACTCGAGCAATTCCAAACCACTGGCCTTCTACGAGCGGGCTTACGGTAACAAGCAGCTCGATTACATTCACGGCTGCGGGCACGCCTGGCTGCACGCGGGCCCGGCTGAGCCGTCGTGGGCCGAGGGGCCGGACCTGATCGGCCAATCCGCGGCGCACAGCGTGGTAAAGGGCTATTACCTTCCGCTCATCAAGTTGTACGCCGAGAACAACCTGGTCGCGCGCGACTTCTTCGCGCGACGCTACGACCATTTCCGTCCGATCGGTATCCCGGGCAACGTCGTGGTTTCGAACGAGTACGGGGATGGGGTCGCGGCCGGCAATTTTGTCATCGATGATTATCAGACGCAGACCGCCCCGGGGACGAGCAGCTCCGGCGGCGCCGTCTCATACACGGTGCAGAATCTGACGGAAGTGCTCATGCAGGAGCTGGATGGCTCTTTTGCCTGGACCGGTAGCCAGCCAAGCAATGGCATGACGATGTACCGCTTCTCGGGCGACGACGGGCACTGCGTGGTCTTCGACTGGGATACCTCCGGACAGCGCTACTATGAACTGGAAGTTGTGCCCGAGCAGCGCGACTTCTCGGATGACACCTTCCTTTCGTTCCGCGCCTGCCAAGGCACGCGCCATCCGCGCACGGTCGCACTGGCCGGCCCGCTGAGCTTCACCGTTACGCTGCGCGACGCGGACGGTACCACCAGCTCGATAGATTTCGGCAGCTTCGGCCACATTACGCGCACCTATCAGCGCACCGGTTCCGGTAGCGGAGCGGGCTGGGCCAACGAATTCTGCACTGTTCGCATCCGCCTGACTGATTTCCAAACGAATGGCGTGCCGTTGGACCTCACGAACGTCGTCGCGGTGCGGTTCGACTTCGGCAGCGGCTTCGGCTCGCCGCAGGGCCGCATCGGGCTCGACGATATCGAGCTGACGCGCGACTATCCGCCGTATTTCGTGCCGCTGACCATTCGCCTGCTGGGAGCGCCACCCGAGTTCATGGCCCCGGACGAGCCGGCCATACTGGATGTCGAGATCAACGAAGGCAACGACGAGTTGGTGGCCGATTCACCCCAGGCTTATTACCGGTACGACGGCGGTCCCTGGCTGAGCACTCCGCTCACGCTCGTGTCAGGCGAAGTCTGGCGCGCGACGTTGCCGGCGCCGGAGTGCGGCCAGACGCCGGAATACTATTTCGCGGCCGAAGGGCTCGCTACGGGCGTAGTGTTCGCGCCCGGCGCGGGCGAGGCGGCCCCGTATTCAAGCCACGTCGGCTCGCTGGTCATGGTCTTGGACGATGGTTTCCAGAGCGATTTGGGCTGGACGGTGACGAGCGCGGCCGGCATGGTGAGCGGGATGTGGCAGCGGGCCATCCCGGGCGGCTGGGACGATGGTTCGCCGCCGGCTGACTATGACGGCTCGGGCCGCTGCTATGTAACCGACAATCGTTCCACCTACGATGTCGACGGCGGCCCGACGCAGTTGCTGTCGCCGGTGCTTGATCTGAGCGCTACGACCGGGCCGGTGCTGCGTTACGCCGAGTGGTTTACTTGCGACGATCCGCTGCCGCCGGCCCAGGACTTCCTGGACGTATACCTGTCCAGCGACGACGGCGCGACGTGGGTACAGGTGGCGCATCTGCCGAGCCACGGCGGCTGGGTGGCGCACGAGGTTCGCATTGCGGACTACATTCCGCTGACCTCGACGGTGAGAGTGCTGTTCAGCGCGCAGGACGTTCCGAACAACTCGCTCACCGAGGCCGGCATAGACGCGGTAAGCGTGTTCGACGTATTCTGCGAATAGTGCCCGCGCGCGTGGCCGTGATAAGGTGATAGGGTGATAAAGGACGATCCGCAGATCCTTTATCACTCTATCACCTTATCACTTTATCACTCTGCGCCCATCCACCCGCCTGCCCGCGTGTCTTACCTTATGATGAAATTGCCCCGTACCGGACGAAAGCGGCGTTGGAGTGTGCTATGAGGCTACGAGCGACGTTCTCCCCGTGGTTCGTTTTCCTGGTGCTCAGCGCGATCGTGCTGGTCCTGGCCGGCTGCCAGCGCCAGTTTACGTACGACCGGTTCCAGATGATTCGGGAGGGCTGCGATTGCCGGGAGGACGTGCGGCAGATCCTGGGCAAGCCCAAATTCACGAGCGATGACGTCTGGTACTACGAGGATCTGGACCGGCACGAGCACGCACAAATCTTCTTCGCCGAGGACGGGCGCGTGCTGTCCAAGGAGTGGATGAGCGCTCAGCCGGGCGGGGTGTGGGAAGGGCAAAGCCCGTACGCGGACCAGCCGCCAGCGGGCGAGGTTCGTGAACGGCACACGCGGACGCAGCGGATCGACGAGGATTGATGGGCATCGCGCATGCGTAATCTTGTCACGCGTGGGTGCCATGCGAGTAGCGCGGGTGCCATGCCCAAGCTGTAAGCGTGGGCATGCCCCTGTTCATTGAGTCACGAGTCGCGGCAGCGCGCCAGTCGCAGCCGCTCGTCAGAATGTGCTGAGGGGGCGTTTGGGCGCGGGCATGCCCGCGCCGCCACGCGGCTTGGGCATGGCACCCGTCAGCCGGCCACCCGCCATGTTCTCGTCACGCACGGGTTCCCGCTAGTTTGCGCGCTCGGGGTACTCCTCTGGTAAAATGTTCGGGTTGACCCAGAGGAGTTTCGCCATGCGCCTGCCTCGTTCGATCCTCGCGGTTTACCTCCCGATCTGCGTTTTGGCGCTAATGGTCGCGACATCCTGCGCGGCGGATGCGCTCGTTCGGCCCGCGGCCTGTGCCGGCACCTGGTATCCGGGCGATCTCGCCGCGCTGACGAAGCAGATTGACGAACTGCTGTCGGCTGCCGCGCCGCTAGACCTGTGCGGCCGGCCGCTGGCGATGATCAGTCCGCATGCGGGGTACCGCTTCTCGGCCCCGGTCGCGTGCGCCGGCTATGCCTGCCTGCGCGGGCAGTCGTATCAACGCGTGATTCTGCTGGGCTTCAGTCACCGCAACGCCGGGCGCTACCGCGGCATCGACGTGCCCAAGGAGCTGACGGCCTACGCCACGCCGCTGGGCGAAGTGCCGATCGATCGCGCCGTTTGCGACGAGCTGCTGAACAAGCCGTTCTTCAGCTCCATTCCCGCCATCGACGAAGGCGAGCATTCCCTCGAACTGCAATTACCGTTCTTGCAGCGCATCCTCGGAAAATTCGCGCTGGTTCCGCTACTGGTCGGGCAGATGACCGACGCTGATTGCACCGCCGCGGCCCAGGCCCTGCTGCCATACCTGGACGAGAACACGCTACTGGTCGCCAGCAGCGATTTCACGCATTTCGGCCCCAATTACGGCTACCTGCCGTTCAAGGAAAACGTGCGGGATAAGTTGCGCGAGTTGGCGGACGCGGCGGCTGCGGCCCTGCGGCTGTGCGATTACGACGGGTTTGCCGAGCATGTGGCCAGGACGCACGACACGATTTGCGGGCGCGGGCCGATTCTGTTGCTGCTGCGTGCGTTGGCGATGCGCGGTGGCGCCGACGGCGTCTGCGCGGCGTGTGATACGTCGGGCCGCATGACGGGGGACTGGACCAACTCGGTCACGTACCAGTCGCTGGTGTTCACCCCCCGCAAGGGCACTTTGGGCGAGGCGGAACGTGCGGAGCTGCTGCGCCTGGCGCGGCAGACGGTAGCCGCGACGGTGAAGAAGGAGCCGCTGCCGAAGGTCGAGCCCGAGAAGCTGCCGGCGGCCGTGCGTGCGGACGGTGCCTGCTTCGTGACGCTTCAAAACAAGGGCGAGCTGCGGGGGTGCATCGGCAACATGCTGGCGGATGGGCCGTTATTTGAATCGGTCGCGCAAAATGCGGTGCGCGCGTGCCACGACTCGCGCTTCCTGCACAACCCGGTTACGCCGGAGGAACTGGAGCAACTTCACATTGAGATCAGCTATCTCACGCCGATGAAGCGGGCGGCCAGTCCCAGCGAGGTCGTCGTCGGGCGGCACGGAATTATGATCGCGCTCGGCGGGCGCAGGGGCGTACTGTTGCCGCAGGTAGCGTACGAGCGCGGCTGGACGCGCGAGGAGTTCCTCAAGCAGGTATGCTACAAGGCGGGCTTGCCGGTCGATTCCTGGAATAAGCCCGAGGCGGAGCTTTACCTGTTCGAGGCGGAAGTGTTTGGCGAGCCGAAGTAGGAGTGCGCTGGGCGGGCCGGAGCGAAGGTAAGGCGGATGATGTCTGGCAGCAGTACGCGGCGCGAATTTCTAACGCGTGCCGGAGCGATGGCAGCGGGGGCGGCGCTGGGGACGTGCGGGCGCCTGGCCCTCGCCTCCGCTTCCGGCTTGGACCAGAGCGAGCCGGGCCGGGCGCGGGTGGTGGTCGCGCGCGACGACGCATTGGCCACGGGCGAGCCCGGCAAACATGGCGCGCTGCTCCTCAAAGTGCTTAACGCGGCCATGCAAAAGCTGACCGGTGCCGCGGATGCGGCCAGTGCCTGGCGCACAGTGTTCAAACCGGCCGACCGCGTGGGCATCAAGGTCAATACGCTCGGGCTCTCGACGCAGCCGGCGGTCGTAGACGCCATTATTGCCGGCCTGCGACTGGCGGACGTGCCGGCCGCGAACATCATTGTTTGGGACCGGTTCGATACGGAGCTGGGCCGGGCCGGCTTTACGATCAGCAAGTCCGGCACAGGCGTGCGCTGCCGTGGCACAGACGCCGAGGGCTACGGCAGTGGAAACCGGCCGGAAATCGAGCAGAGCGGCGCCGTTGGTTCGGCGTTTTCGAGAATCGTCGCGGATGAGGTCGATGCGCTGATATCGGTCCCCGTGCTTAAAGACCACAATCTGGCGGGGGTGTCGTTGGGAATGAAGAACTTTTACGGCGCCATCCACAATCCCAACAAGTACCACGAGCATAACTGCGATCCATACATTGTGGATGTGGTCGCCCATCGCTATATCCGGCCCAAATGGCGGCTGACGGTCTGCGATGGCCTGCGCGCCCAATGCCACGCCGGGCCCGGCCATCACTCGGGCTACATGTGGCCGTTCGGCGGGCTGATCGTGGGGACGGACTTCGTGGCGGCCGATGCCGTCGCTACCTCGATTATCGAAGAGCAGCGTAAGCAGAGGGGATTGAAAACGCTGGAGGAGGAGGGGCGGCCGGCGCGGCACGTCGCCACAGCGGCCGCGCGCGGGCTGGGAATTGCGGAGCTGAGCCGGATCGAGCGGGTTGAAATCTGACATGGACGATCTCAGGAACATATTCACCTGTCCATCGCGCCGTGACCTGCTGAGCTGGGGCGTCGCGGCCTCCGGGTGCCTGCTGGTGGGCCGGCGACTGCTGGCTCAGGATCAGGCCTCGGGCACGAGCGCGCTGCCCGGTCCAAAACTCAAGGGTTTGGCGCGGCATGAAGCGCTGTACTGGGAACCGCGCGCCGAAGGCAGGGTCCAGTGCACCCTCTGCCCGCGCGCCTGCGAAGTGGCCGACGTGGAACGCGGCTACTGTGGCGTGCGCGAAAATCAGGGCGGCAAGTACCAGACTCTGGTCTATGGGGCGTTGTGTTCGGCCAACGTGGACCCAATCGAAAAGAAGCCGCTTTTCCATTACCTGCCCGGCACACAGGCGTTCTCAATCGCCGCGGCCGGCTGCAACATGGAATGCAAATTCTGCCAGAACTGGCAAATCAGCCAGTTCCGGCCGGAACAGGTGGAAAGCGTGCTCGTCGATCCTGAACGGCTGGTCCGCACGTGCCAGGCGCAGAAATGTCCGACGATCGCCTACACTTATTCCGAGCCAATCGTCGCTTACGAGTACATGCACGACTCGGCCGCACTGGCCCGCGCCGCCGGGGTCGGCAGCGTGATGATTTCAAACGGCTACATACAGCGGCCGGCGCTGCTCAAGTTGTGCCGCCAACTGACCGGCGTAAAAATCGACTTCAAAGCCTTTACGGAGAGCTTTTACCGCGAGTGGTGTGCGGCCGAGCTGAAGCCGGTTCTGGCGACGCTGAGCGCGCTGAAAGAAATCGGCATCTGGTTCGAACTGGTGATGCTGGTAATCCCGACGCTGAACGACTCAGCCGAGGAAATTCGGGACATGAGCCGGTGGATCGTAAAGGAACTGGGGCCGGACGTGCCGGTGCATTTCACGCGTTTCCACCCGACCTACCGCGTCACGAACCTGCCCAGGACGCCGGTTGCGACGCTGGACGCCTGCCGCCGCATTGCATTGGATGCGGGCATACACTACGTGTATGCCGGTAATGTTCCGACGCACCCCGGCGAGAACACCTATTGCCATAGCTGCCAAACCGAGCTGATCCGGCGCGTTGGATATCAGATCAAGTCCAATGAAGTCAAGGACGGCAAGTGCCCGAAGTGCGGCGTCACAATACCGGGCGTCTGGTCACAGGAACAGGCGTTGGCTTTCAAGCCACGGGTATAGCAATTTGTGACGTATTTTCGCCAGGCCGGTTAATTCCGCGCCAGCATTGCCGCTTCGAGACGCGACAGGTTGGATTGCACCAGATCGCAGTCGCGTGCGTCGGGCACCCGCCGCAGGTACAGGTGCAGACAGCCGTATGCGCCGCGCACGTCGCCGCGGCGGGCGCACACCGACGCCAGATCCTGAAGATGCTGGCCGGCAGTCGGCTCAAGCGCCACGAGCCGCCGCAGCACTGCGGCCAGGCGCTGCCAATCGCCGAGCGCCAGGTAAATTCGGCGCAGGTTGTGCAGCATTCTGGCCAGCGTGGCCCGGGTATCGACCGGAGCCAGCATGCGCGTCGAGAAGGGCACCGGGCAATTGGTGAGGTTGTTTACGAGGCGCCGACAGTCGCCAACCGAGAGCGAGCGCCCGCCGTTGAACGGGTCTGCCAAAACCAGATGCTCGGGGTCGTCAAATCGCACCAGGAAGTGGCCGGGTAATGCGACTCCGTGCACCGGCCATTTCAGACGCCGGCCTACTTCGATCCAAATCACAGATAACGAAACCGGAATCCCCAATCGGCGGTCCAGCACGCGATTGAGATAACTGTTCTGTGGATCGGAATAGTTTTTTACGTCGCCGCGAAAGCCGTGCTCCTCGACCAGCACCTCGCGCATGGCCTGGTAGCGCAGGGTGGCCGACAATCCCGGTCGCCGGTCGCCGACCTCGGCCGCCAGAGCATCGAGCTGTCGGAGGTAGCGGTCGAACTCGAAATCCCTGTATACGTCACGCGCGAAGTGAAGCGCAGCACAATCAAGGCGGATGTGCTCCGTCGGGAGTTCCATCAGCAAGTCAAATGAACTTTGACCCACCTTATATGCCCCTGTTAGTAGTCTGTTCGATTCCTCGTCTGAGCCGACTCTGCGCATCATATCATCCCAACCCCCGTAAATGCGAGGTAATTTTTGCGCCGCGCGTGTTCAGACTCGCACGGCTGCTCCCATAAATGTGTAAGGTTGCGATAACATCGGCCCTCTAGGCGGAATGGGCGCGGTTCCGGCCGCGAGCGGGACGAAAGCCACAATCTGCAAGAATTGGCAATTTTTTTTCTGTCGTTGTCAACAGAAATGCTCGCCGCAATTCGCATTTTGCTGACAACTGAATTCGCGTTAAGCGCGATTCGGGTATCCGAGTGTGGCCAACGCCTCCTTGATTTCACCCAAAATGGCGGGATCGTCAATGGTCGCAGGCATTTGGTACTCGCTCCCGTCGGCGATCTTCTTCATCGTGCCGCGCAGCACCTTGCCGGAGCGCGTCTTGGGCAAGCGCTGCACGACAGTCACCAGCTTGAATGACGCCACCGCGCCAATGCGAGCGCGCACCATCTGCAACAGCTCTTTAGTCAGCTCGTCTTTCGGCCGGTCCACGCCGGATTTGAGGACGACGAACCCCAGCGGCACCTCGCCTTTTAGTTGATCGTTAACACCGATAACTGCGCATTCCGCAACGGCCGGATGCTCCGCGAGCACTTCCTCCATTCCGCCCGTGGAAAGCCGGTGCCCGGCGACGTTTATAATGTCATCGATGCGGGCCATGATGTAGACATAACCGTCGTCATCGATATAGCCGGCGTCGCCGGTGAGGTAGTACCCAGGATAGGCCGATAAGTACGATTCCTTAAAGCCCTGGTCATTATTCCATAGCGTGGTCAGACAGCCGGGCGGCAGCGGCAGCTTGATCACCAGGTTTCCGATCTTGCCCCGCGGTACGGGATCGCCGCTTTCGTCCAGCACGCGGAGGTCGTAGCCCGGCGACGCCTTGGTTGGTGAACCCGGTTTAACCGGTAAGTTGCACAGGCCCAGGCAGTTAGCGGCAATGCCCCACGCGGTTTCGGTCTGCCACCAGTGATCAATGACGGGCACTTTGAGGTGCTCTTGGGCCCAACGCAACGTGTCCGGGTCGCAGCGCTCACCGGCCAGGAACAGGGCGCGGAAGTCGCCCAGGTCGTAACGCTTGAGATACTCGCAATTCGGGTCTTCGCGCTTGATGGCGCGGAACGCGGTCGGAGCCGTGAACAGGACGTTTACCTTGTGCTGAGAGATGACGCGCCAGAAGGCGCCCGGGTCCGGCGTCCCGACCGGCTTGCCTTCGTACAGGACGGTCGTGCAGCCCTTCAGCAGCGGCCCGTAGATGATGTACGAATGGCCGACGACCCAGCCGATGTCCGAGGCGGCCCAATAGACGTCGCCGGGGTTGACGTTGTAAATGGCTTTCATGGTCCATTTCATGGCGACGGCGTGTCCGCCGTTGTCGCGCACGACGCCCTTCGGCACGCCGGTCGTGCCGGACGTGTAGAGAATGTAAAGCGGATCGGTCGCCTTGAGCGGAACGCAGTCGACCGGCTTTGCCGCCGCCATTACGTCATTCCAATCCAGGTCGCGTCCCGCGTGCAGCTCAGCCTGCGCCTGCGGGCGCTGGAAGATGATGCAGCGCTGCGGCTTGGCGCTGGACATGCCGATCGCCTCGTCGAGCAGCGGCTTGTATTCGATGATTTTCTTGCCCTCGATTCCGCAGGAGGCGGAAACGATCAGTTTGGGCTGGGCGTCGGTGATGCGCTTGGCCAATTCTTTCGGCGCGAAGCCGCCGAATACGACGGAGTGGATCGCGCCGATGCGGGCACAGGCGTATACGGCGACGAGCGCCTCAGGGATCATCGGCATGTAAATGATGACGCGGTCCCCCTTCGTGACGCCCTGGGCGGTCAGGGCCCCGGCGAAGCGCGCCACCAGGTCGCGCAGCTCCCGAAAAGTTATCGTTCGCACGCTGTTCGAAACGGGGCTGTCGTAGATGATCGCGGCCTGCTCGCCTCGGCCCTGCTCCACGTGCAGGTCAATCGCGTTGTAGCAGGTGTTCATCTCGCCGCCAACGAACCAGCGGTAAAAAGGCTTGCGCGAGTCGTCGAGCACGCGGTCCCATTTGCGGACCCAGTGAATGTCCTCGGCCGGCCCGGCCCAGAAGCCCTCCGGATCTTCGATTGACCTGCGATAGAGTGCCTCAAAATCCGCGTCACTCATGCGATTCTCCTCCTCGGCAGTCGGGCGACCGCGCGGGCGCTAGCAGCCACGTGACCCGGCTCGCCGGAACGCTCCGGCCTGGCCAGGGCCCGCGCAACATAAAGGGTGGCAGGCGGCGAAGCAACGAGGCCGCCGCTGCCGGCGGGTTCTGCTATTGACGTTCTCCAAACGTGGGCAACTCGACGGCGCGCTGGCGGTTCGCCCCTTCGCATAGCCCGCCGGCGGCCCCGGCCTGGCACTAGTTCGGCCGTATCGCCCTCCCGCCGTTGGCGATATGCTACTACGTTTTGCCGCGGGGCCGTGGCGTTAACGGACTAAACGCCCCGTGGGTTGGTTCGTTCATGAAAGGACAAAACGCCATGAAGCACCTTCTACCGCCGTTGATTGTTCTCGCGCTAGTACCGCTCGTGTTGGCTCAAGGGCAGAGCGCCCCGCCACAAGCTCTACCGCAGCCGGTCGCACAGGCGCCGGCCGCCGCCCCTGCGGCGAACCCCGGCTTGCACCCGCGCGTCAAGCTCGAAACCTCCCTGGGCGACATCATCATCGAGTTGGACGGCGAAAAAGCGCCCATTTCGACGCAGAACTTCATCCGCTACGCCGAAGAGGGCTTCTACAACGGCACCATCTTCCACCGCGTCATCAAGACCTTCATGATTCAGGGCGGCGGCTGGACGCCGGAACTGACCAAGAAGACCCAGGGAATTCACCCGCCCATCAAGAATGAGTGGCAAAACGGTCTGAAGAACGTGCGTGGCGCGATCGCTATGGCCCGTACCGACGAGCCGGACAGCGCCACCGCTGAGTTCTTCATCAACGTCGTGGACAACCCGGCCCTGGATACGCCGCGCCCGCCACGCAGGGGCGGCCCGCCCGCGGCCTACGCCGCCTTCGGGCGCGTGGTCGAGGGCATGGACGTGGTCGACAAAATCAAGGAGGTGCCGGTCCAGAAAAGCTCCAAGATGCCCTCATCCGATCCAATGCCGACCGTGCCGATCGAGCCGGTGATCATCAAGTCGGTCACGCTCGTCAGCGAATACGACCGCGCTCGCGTGGAACAAGCCGCCGCTGAAGCGGTGCAGAAGGCCGATGAGGAACGGGCCAAGGCCGAGCAGGAGAGGGAAAAGGCGCTGCAGAATCTGGCCGCCAAGATCGAAGGCGAAATCGGTAAGAAAATGGAGAAGACGCCGCGCGGTCTGATGTACGCGATCGTCGCCGAGGGCCAAGGCGCCTCGCCCAAGCCCGGCGACACGGTTTCGATCCTCTTCACCGGTTCGCTGCCGGACGGCAAAGTCTGGGACTCCGTTACCGATCGAAATAAGCCGCGCACTATGGCCCTGAACGTGCGCGAAACGCTCCCCGGTCTGGTCGAGGGCATCAGCCTGATGAAGCCGGGTGGAAAGGCCAAGTTCATCGTGCCGCCCCAGTTGGCCTATGGCCCGGGGGCGCGCCTCGACAAGACCATCCCGCCTGATTCGACCCTGATCTTCGACGTGGAGCTGCTGGAAGTGAAAACCGCCGAACAGATGAAGGCCGCCAGCGCTCAGGAAGCCCAGGAGTTCATCGCCAAGATTGAAGCCGAAACCGGCAAGAAGTTCGAAAAGACCGCCTCCGGCCTGATGTACCTAGAGCTGATTGAGGGCACGGGCCCGGTCGTCACGCCCACCAGCAAAGTGCGGGCTCATTACACCGGCTGGCTGCTGAACGGGACCAAGTTCGACAGTTCGGTCGACCGGGGGGAGCCGATTCCAGTCGATTTGGGCCGCGGCGGCGTCATTCCCGGCTGGATCGAGGGGCTGAAGCTCATGAAACTGGGCGACAAGTGGAAGTTCGTGATTCCGCCGGATCTGGCGTACGGCCGTCCCGGCCGCCCGCCGGTCATCCCGCCGAATTCCACGCTCGTGTTTGATATTGAGGTCGTGGCGGTCGAGTAGCGGGAAACATCGGATAACGATGGGGGCCGCGCACGGCCCCTTGCGTTGCATAGCGAAGCGGCCGGGCTAAACAGCCCGGCCGTTTGTTTGCTTGGGTGTCAGTTGGTTCTCTAGCGGTGGTTCTCTAGCGGCGGGACCAGGCGAAGTGCGCGAACGCCTTGTTCGCGTCGGCCATGCGATGCACTTCCTCGCGCTTCTTCATGGCGTCACCTTCGTTGTTGTAGGCGGCGAGGAACTCGCTGGCCAGGCGCTCCGCCATAGGCTTGCCCGTCTTGCCGCGCGTCGCGGCCAGGACCCAGCGAATGGCCAGAGACTGCCGGCGCTTGGGGTTGACCTGCATCGGCACCTGGTAGTTGGCACCGCCTACACGCCGTGAGCGCACCTCAATGTTCGGCTTGATGTTCTCAAGCGCCTTCTCGAACACCTCGATCGGCGGCGCGTCCTTGACGCGCTCGGCGATGATGTCCATTGCGCCGTAAAAGACGCGCATCGAGACGGACTTCCGCCCGCCCCACATCATGCAGTTGATAAACTTCGCCGCCAGCCGGCTGTTGTACCGGGGATCGCCGGTCAGTTGCTTTTCTGAAACTGTCCAACGCTTGTAAGCCATTCTTCACCCGCTGTGAGCCAATCTCGGTGCTCTCATGTTCTCTCGTTCACCGCTGATGGGAGCAGTGGCACGCGTCGCCGCCGACTGGAGCGACGGACCCTGTGTTACTTCTTGCGGCGCTTAACGCCGTACTTGCTGCGTCCGCGGTTGCGGCCCTTGCCTTCTTTGTCGTTGCCGACGCCGGCCGCATCCAGCGTGCCGCGGATTATGTGGTAGCGCACGCCGGGCAGGTCGCGGACACGGCCGCCGCGCACCAGCACGATCGAGTGCTCCTGCAGGTTATGATCGACGCCCGGAATATAGGCGGTCACTTCGCGCCCGTTGGTCAGGCGCACGCGGGCCACCTTTCGCAGGGCGGAATTCGGCTTCTTGGGCGTCTGGGTCTTGACCTGCAGGCAGACGCCGCGGCGTTGCGGGCAAGCCTCGAGATCGCGAACCTTGGATTTCTTCGGCGCGGTGCGGCGGGGATGCCGTACCAACTGGTTCATCGTAGGCATATTAAGCCTGCTCCTTGAGTCCTGTACGCCGGCGCGAACCCGGCGAGTCCCGTAGTATACCGCAAGGGCAGAGCCTGCCAAGGCTCCGGCCGGGCAAAATTGGGCGCCACGCGCGGTTTTGGCGTCGCGCGGTCCGGCGGCCAGTCAGTACGCCGGAGGCCAACGGGGGCAACAAATGGCACCCCGACGCCGGTCCGGTGGCCTGGCCCGGCCAGCCCGGGACGCGGGCTCAGTTCGGGCAGCCGGTCCGGGACGTCGCGCTGGCGTTGGGTTAGAATCGGCACCGGAGAAAACTGACGTGCCGGCGGACAACTTGCAAATCCTGGGCATACTGAACGTTACGAGCGATTCCTTTTCGGATGGCGGGCGCTTTTTTGATACCGCGGACGCCGTGGCGCACGGGCGGCAACTTATCGCGGATGGGGCGGACATCATCGACATCGGCGCACAATCCACGAATCCCGATGCGGAGTACATCACGGCGCAGCAGGAACTGGAGCGGCTCACGCCGGTTGTGGAGCAGCTCAAGACCGAGGGATTCCGCATTTCGGTGGATACCTTTCGGCCGCAGGTCATGCGGGCGATGGTGGCGGCCGGCGCCGAGTTCGTTAACGACGTGACCGCCCTGCGTGATCCCGAGGCCGTGGCGGCCGTTCGGGACTGCGGGGCGCGGGTCATCCTGATGCACTCGACGGCCGCCGCGGCTCGGGCGGAGCGTGCGGAGGTCAGTGCGGCAGGCATGGTTGACCGCATCCTGGCGTTTTTCGAGCGACGGCTGGCGGAGCTTGAAGCCGCGGGCATCGAGCGGGAGAAACTGATTATCGACCCAGGCATGGGGCTGTTCCTGAGCCGCGATCCGCAGGCGAGCCTGGCGGTGCTGCGCGAGCTGCCACGGCTGGCGCGGTTTGAGGCGCCGATCCTGGTGTCGACCTCGCGCAAGGGATTTATCGGCGACCTGCTGGCGCGCGGCGGGCAACGGGTGCCGGCCGCCGAGCGCGGGGCCGGAACGCTGGCGACGGAATTGTGGGCGGTTCTGCACGGCGCGGCGTACATTCGGACGCATGAGCCGCGGCCGCTGCGTGAGGCGCTGCGCGTGTGGCGCGCGATCGAACGAGCTGATTGAAAATAGAGATTGGTTGGGGATCGAAAGGGCTGGGTCAAAATCAGGACGGCTGATTGAGGATGGCCATGAATCCATTCCGTGGAACGTACACGGCGCTGATTACGCCGTTTCGCAACGGCGCGGTTGACTTTGCGGCACTGGAGCGGCACGTCGAGCGGCAGCTCGAAGGGGGCGTCGACGGGCTGGTGCCGTGCGGGACGACGGGCGAATCGCCCACGCTGAGCTCGGACGAGCAGCGGCGCGTGGTCGAGTGCGTGGTGAAGCAAGCGGCGGGGCGCGTGCCGGTGCTGGCAGGCGCCGGAACAAACAGCACGGCCAAGACGATCGAGCTGGCCAAGGCGCTGGCGGATTGTGGGGCGAACGGGCTGCTGATCGTCAGTCCGTATTACAACCGGCCGTCGCAGCAGGGGCTGTTCGAGCACTTCCAGGCGGTGGCCGAGGCCGTCGATCTGCCGATCGTGCTGTACAACATTCCGGGGCGCTGCGGCGTCGAAATATCGCTGGAAACCATTCGCCGGCTGTATAGCGGCTGCAAGAACATTGTGGCGGTCAAGCACGCGACCGGACGCATCGACGACGCGGCCGAGCTGCTGCTGACTTGCGAGATTGGCGTTCTCTCGGGCGATGACCCGCTGACGTTTCCGCTGATGGCACTCGGCGCGGTGGGGGTAATCAGCGTTCTTTCGAACCTGATGCCGCGGGCGGTGACGCGTTTGACGCAGGCGGTGCTGGCCGGCGATTGGTCGGCGGCGCGCCAGGCCCACGACCGGCTGTTCCGTCTGGGGAGGGCACTGCTGACGGCGGACACCAATCCGGTCCCCATCAAGACCGCGTTGGCGGTGCGTGGGCTCTGCGCGGAGGAATTCCGGCTGCCGCTCTGCCCAATGGAGCCGGCCAAACGCTCGCGCTTAATCGCGCTAGTGAATGAGGCTGAAATCGAGTAGCCGGGGCGCGCGAAGCGGCAACGGAACACGCGCTCGTGGCCAGTAGCCTTCGGGGCCAGGCAAAATGCAGCGCCTGCCCGCGCACAGCGTGTAATTGTTTGCCTTGCCCGCGGTTTGCCGTCCGACACCTGGACTTTTGCCCTCGAAAGTGGAACATTTTGTATTGAGGTTGCGGTGTTGGCTTTTAATAGGGCCGGCCGAGGGCCCGAAAGGCCGCCGGACCTCCCTTTTTTTGCGCCGGCCTCAGGGCGTTGCGGGTCCAGCTACTTTCACTCTGCGGCGACCTTGGAAGCGCATTCCGTATGTGATTGCAGGACGAAAGCCAAGGGCCCGTGTCGCCGCGGCGCCGACGCGCTGCCCGCCCCCACGCGTCAACCCCCGCAACTTGCCGCCGCGGCAATTCTCAGCCCTCGCTGATTCCCCTTCGACTCACGCGCGCCCTTCGGCTATGCTGGGCCGGCGGTCGTGCTTCGGCCGTAGAGCCGGCCGCTTGAACGACGGCGAGGTCGTGGGGGCCGGCGGCGTTTTTTCCTGTGCGTGAGCGAAGATGAGCAATCCCCCTGTCAACACCCAAGGCAGCGCCGCGGCGGCGGCCGTTCCAGCGACAACCGCAGTGACCGAACGGCGGCACTTCAGCCCGACCTTCTGGATGTTGAACATCATCGAGATGTGGGAGCGCCTGGCCTACTACGTCCTGCGCCCCGTCGCCCCGATTTACATCATGCAGGCCACCGAGCCGGGCGGGCTGCACCTGACGGCCGCCCACAAGGGCACAATCTACGCCTGGTGGGCCATCTTCCAGTCATTGCTGCCCATGGTCACCGGCGGCTTTGCCGACCGTTACGGCTATAAGCGCACGCTGTTCTTCTCCTTCACCATGAACATCGCCGGCTATCTCATGATGGCCTTTTTTCCTTCCTACTGGGGCTTCTTCGGCGGGATCATCGTGCTGGCGACCGGGACGGCCTTCTTCAAGCCGGCCTTGCAGGGCACGCTCGCCCACACGCTGAACAAGGCTAGCGCCTCCCTCGGCTGGGGTTTCTTCTACTGGATCGTGAACGTGGGCTCGGTCGTCGGGCACTTTCTTTCACCGCTGCTTTTGGGCAACCCCCACAGCGCCGCCGGCTGGCGCAACCTGTTCCTCGCCTGCGCGGGCTTCACGGCCCTGAATTACCTAATGCTCCTCACGTTCAAGGACGTGCCCTCGGGAGCCTCGAAGACCGAAAACCCGCTTCAGGTGCTGCGCCGTACGATCGTTAACGTGTTCGAGCCCCGGCTGATCGCCTGGCTTCTCATCATGTCGTGCTTCTGGCTCATGATGTATCAGCTCTGGGATACGCAGCCGAACTTCATCGAAGACTGGGTAAACAGCGCGGCTATCGCTCAGCACATGCCGTTTGACTCCTGGCGCGAGACAGGTGACCAGGGCTTGCTGCGCGTACCGCAGCAGGTGCTGATCTCTCTTAATGCCATGCTGATCGTGATCTTCGTCGTGCCGGTTTCGTGGCTCGTGCGCCGGATGCGGACGCTCTCGGCCATGTTCTTCGGCATGGTGATGGCTACCGCCGGCCTGCTGGTTGCCGGCCTGACGCCGCACGGCGCGATTCTGCTGGTGGGGATCGGCTTATTCTCGCTGGGTGAAATGCTCACCGGGCCGAAGAAGAGCGAATACCTGGCCCTGATCGCCCCCCCGGCCAAAAAGGGCCTCTACCTCGGCTACGTCAACATCCCGGTCGGCATCGGCGTGGCGGCCGGTAACTGGATCGCGGGCTACGTCTACGGCCATTACGGCGAAAAGGCCACGCTGGCGCTGAAGTACCTGGTAACGCAAACCAGCTTCGGCGCGGGTAAGGTCTGGGACGGCTCGCTGGCCACGCTCGAAACCGTCGCGGGTATTCCGCGGACCGAGGCGTTCGCCACGCTCCAGCAGGTGCTCGGCCTCAACGGACAGCAGGCCACGTCGCTGCTTTGGGATACGTACCATCCGCAGAACATCTGGTTTCCGTTCGCCGCTATCGGAGTTGTCGCCGCGATCGCGCTGGCGATTTTCGGGCAATTGGCGAAACGCTGGCGTGACATGAACGCGTAGCGGGGTGACCAGGACGCGTTGTCCTTGCGGGCGCTTTGGGAGACGGCAAGGGGGGCGCGCGGCTGGCAGGTTGTTGGCGGTATTCCGGGGCGACACCCCCCGGCTCTGCTCTTTACAGCTCTTGATCTCGATCCCTTGATTCCCTTAACCCCTCGATTCCGCTCGACATTCTGTCCCGGCAATCCGGGCGGAGCGCCCATCGCCAGCAGAACGCCCTTGACACTGCTACCGCAGGTCGTAAAATCGCCGTTCTTTGCCCCTTGAGCGGGGCCTTGGCCCGCTGTATCGGGAAGCGTTATGAAGACCGCCAATAAGTGTTTCCTCGCCAAACCCGGCGAGGTCGATAAGAAATGGTTCGTGGTTGACGCCCAGGACAAGGTGCTGGGCCGGCTGGCCACGCGCATCGCGACCGTTCTCATGGGCAAGCACAAGCCGACCTATACGCCCCATGTGGATACCGGCGACTATGTGATCGTCCTCAACGCCGGCAAGGTCCGCGTCTCCGGCCGCAAGCGCCAGACCGAGGTGTACCAGCGATACACCCGTTATTCCAGCGGGCGCCGGGTGGTCAGCATGGAGCAAATGCTGGCCCGCCACCCGGAACGCGTGCTGCGTGAGGCCGTTCGCCGCATGCTGCCGAAATCCAAGCTCGGCGTGCACATGCTCGACAAGCTCAAGCTGCACGTCGGCCCGACCCACCCGCACCAGGCCCAAAACCCCGAACCAATGCCGTTATAGACGGTTGAACTTGAGGAACGCACGTGAGTGATATACCCCTTCCGCCCGATCAACTGACCTCCCAGCCGGCGGCTCCGGTTACCCCGGACGAGCCAAAGCCGGCCGAAGGCGTGCTGCCCGGCGCGCCGTTGGACGCCGTCCCTACTGCCGCTCCGGCTGAAACGCCCGTGCCCACCCCGCCGCCCGGCGGCGTTTACCGTGGCACCGGCCGGCGGAAATCATCGGTCGCACGTGTGCGGCTGGTCGCCGGGAGCGGCAAGATCGTGATCAACAAACGCGAGCTGGACAACTATTTCACCGAGCCGCAGGACCGAGCGGCCGTCAGAGCCCCGCTGGAGGCCAGCGGCAAACTTGGAATGTGGGACGTGCTGGTACACGTCCAGGGCGGCGGGCATACCGGGCAAGCGGGCGCGGTCAAGCTGGGTGTTGCGCGTGCGCTGGTAGCGGCCGATGCCTCGGTCGAGCCTACGCTGCGCGACGCTCAATACCTGACGCGCGACTCGCGGCGTGTTGAGCGCAAAAAGTACGGGCGCCGCAAGGCCCGTCGTCGCTTCCAGTTCTCGAAGCGTTAAATCGGGCGATCCGAGTCAGAGCGGAAGCGAGGAAGAGAGCTATTTGCGAGCCTCGTCGTGCAGGCGGCGAGGCTCTTCTTATGCGCGGGGGAGGCTACACGGCGGCGCACTGCGCCAACAGGGCGATAAACAGGGTGATAACGTGATACAGTGATAAAGTGATAAGGTGATAAAGCGATCCTGCGGATCGTCCTTTATCACCTTATCACCCTATCACGTTATCGCGGGCCGCGTTGCAGGTTTCCCGGCCCGCAAGTTCGCGCGTGGTTCTTTAGTTCTTTTGAACTGGCTCCGCCCTGTGGATCGGGCATTCGGGCTTCTTCTCGGCGGGCTTTTCACATGGTTTAGGACACGGCTTGTCGCACTTAGCGTGGTGCTTGCACTTGTCGGGACAGGGCTTGCACTTGCCGGGGCATGGCTTGCACTTATCGCAGGGTTCGCACTTGCAACGCTTGAGATAAGCCGTCCACGCCTTCTCGCCCGTCGGGCACACCTTCATCTTGCCGAAACCGAGAAGCCCGACTTCCGCGATATAGGTCCGCGCGGGGGCGCCGCCCTCGGGCGTGAATGTCAGAGTATTGGTGTCTTTGTCATAGCAATACGTTCCGCACACCGCGGCCGGCTTCGCGTCTTCGCAGGCCTTGAGGAGGAACGTGTTGTCGTCTCTCAGCACCAGGCACTTCAAGTCGAAGTTCTGCCGTTCTGATTCCGGCTCAATGCAGTCGAGAGTCCACTTCCCTGTGATGTCGCCGCATCCTGTCACGAACAGGATGCATGTGAAGAAACCTGCCATCGCGAATCGTTTCATGTTCTACCTCCACAAAGTTCGTTTCAAACCGCACACGAGCACGCATTATCCGGCGACGCTCAGCGGATGCAAGCTCGTTCAGGGATGATCGCCGGTCGAGCCGACTTGCCTTTAGCTCACGAGGAGTGACTAAAAACCGTCAGCAGAGAGGTATGGTGTTCGCCAAAACGGCATCCAGCAGGGCCGTGCAGCCGCAAATTGCGTCGCAGACTGGAATTCGCAGCTCTTGCGCCAACAGGCGAGTTTCCTCGCGGACCAATTTCGGATCACAGCCCAGCGGATTCAGCGCCACGCCGACAACGCGCGATGGATGCAGCAATGACGCCGCGCTTTCGTAGATGGCCCGCAGTTCAGCCAGTCTCGGAATCCGCATGTGTGGCGCGGCGCTGTAGTGCGTGCGGCCGGCATGGTGTACGAGGATCATGGCATCCGGGCAGGCGCCATGAAGCAAGGCGAGAGTGACGGCCGAGAATCCCGGATGAGCGATGCTGCCCTGTCCCTCAATGATGCAAATGTCTGAATCGGCAGCGCTCAGCACCAGCTCCTCGACTGCGCCCGGCGCGAAGTCCGAAACAACTGCATCAATGGCAACGCCGCGGCCCGCGATCATCGTACCGGTTTGCCCGGTCGCGAGGAATTCGGCCCGCAGGCCGCGCTGCCGTGCGGCGGCCGTCAGTTCCAGGGCGGCAACCATTTTTCCGACATTCCCGTCCGTGCCGACGGTCAGAACGCGGCGGCAACTGGTCGACAGGGCGCGCCCGGTTGCGATAGTCCGTTCGGCCGGGGGACGGCGCAGGTCGAAAATGCGGGCTTCGTTCTGCTGTGCCAAGGCCGCCAACTGCGCATCGTCCGCCAGGAATTGGTGCAGGCCGCTGACGACGTCCATCCCGGCGGCCAGCGCATCGGCGATGTGCTGCCGCATGGGACCGGGCAGCGCGCCGCCCGGCGGAGCAATTCCTACGAAGAGGGCATCGGGCGCCAGGGCGCGGGCGGCGGCGATGTCCGCCACGATCGGCATCGGGGGCGACCACGGAAAGACCGTTCGCACGTCGGTTCCAGCCGCGTGCGAATCAAGCACGCCCACGACGTCCGTCGCGCGGTAGCGCAGCAAGGCGGCGGCGGTTTTGGACGTAAATGCCCCAAGCTGGCCCTCGGTCAGCAGGAGAATACGGCGATACGGTGGCAGCACGTGCATGTCAGTTCTTGCGCGTCGCGCTTCGGCAAATGCGGCCGGCGGGCCGAGCCGCGAGTTTGGGCGTAGTATGCTGAGACATCAACGGCGTGCCAAGGGTAAGATTCACTGACCATGCGAAAGCAGAGAGCGCTGGTCGCGCTGGCGATTGTTTTTCTGCCGGGCGTCATGCTGGCTCCGCTCTGGCGGCTGGGCGGCCTCGGGGCGGGCGAGGATGACCTGCTTTATTACTTTCCGTCGCGGAGCTTTTTCCACGACACGGTGCGCGCGGGGCAATGGCCCTGGATCAATCCGTGGACCGGGCTGGACCGGCCCTTCGCGGCCGATCCGCAATCAGCGCTGTGGTACCCCGGCACGTGGCTGTTCGCGCTGCTGGCGCCGCTGCCGGCCTACGCGGTGAGCCTGTGGGCGCACTACAGCCTGGCGATCTGGGGTATGTACCGGCTGTTGCGTTCGGGGCGGCTGGCGCGACCGGCGGCGCTGTTCGGCGGGCTGCTGTTCGCGTTTTCCGGCTTCATGCTGGCGCACCGGGCGCACTTTTCGTTGCAGCATGCCGCAGCCTGGGCGCCGTGGGTGTTCTGGCGAATTCAGCGCTATCTGCAAAACGGGGGCGGGTTCCGGCTGACTACGGCCAGCATCGTGGCCGCGCTTCAACTCTACGCCGGGCACGTGCAGATTGCCGCGATCACCGCTTTGGGAAGCTTGGTCTTCATATTCGCGACCGGCTGGGCAGCAGCGCCCAAGTTCACGGTTAAGCTGCGCGCCGCGGTCCTGGTGTTTGGCCGATGGCTTGGAATCTGGGTGCTTGCGGGCGGCCTGTTCGCGGTCCAACTCGTGCCGACGGTGATGTGGCTGGAGCAGTGTACGCGCGTTGACCGCACGTATCGGGATTTTGTCGAGAATAGCTGGTACCCGTGGTCAGCGATCGGGTGGGTGGCGCCGATGTTCTTCGGGCAGCGCACGCCGAACTTCTTCGATCAGTCGTATTGGGGGCCATCGCACCAATGCGAGCAGTTCGCGTACGCCGGAATCGTGCCGCTCATATTGGCGGCGGTCGCTTTGCGGGTGGGCTGGCGCGCGGATCGGCAACGGCGGCCGTGGATGGTCCTGCTCATCTTTGGTGTGCTGGTAGCGCTGGGCCAGTTCGGCCCATTGTGCCCGCTGCTCTATCAGATTCCCGGCAGCAGCCTGTTTCGTGTGCCCGCTCGGGCGCTGCTGCTGTTCAACATGTCCATCGCCGCTTTGGCCGCCATCAGCTTGCACGACCTCGGCGCCGCACACAATCCGCGGCGCGTCCGCCTGCGCGCTGCATTGCAGACCTGGAGCACCCGGCCGCTCATCAAGGGCGCCGCGCTAGTGGGCATACCCCTCATCGCCGCGGCCGCGGTTATGCCGTTCTTGCCGTCAGACTGGCGCGCGGCGGGACTGCGCGCGCTGCGCCCGTGGAGTCCGGGCGTTTTCGTACCGCTGGCGGTCGCTATGGCGAGCTTCGCCGCCCTGGGCGTGGCAGTCCGCCGTTGGCATAAACCGCGTTGGCTGTGGTTGCCGGTCATTGTAACGACGCTTGATCTGGCGGTTATCGGCTGGACCATTGACATTCCTTGGGGCAAGAACGAGCCCGCAAACCTTCTAACGCAGAGCGAAGCGCCCTGGGTGGAACGCGTGCGCGAGTCGGGCCGGCGGCTTTGGGTGGTAGCGCATACGGCCGACATCTATGGCGAGCCGCTTAACATTCTGGCCGCCAACGTTAACAGCCTGGTGGGCATTCAATCCTTGACGGACTACGGGCCGTTGCAGCCGCGTTCGCTGCAGCCGCGCTTCGCGTTCAGGCCCTGGGGCGAGAGCGACAAGGCTCAGGCGTTGCTCCAGGATTCGCGGTGGATGCGCGCTTACAACGTGGGCTGGATTCTTATGCGCGACCCAGCGGATGAACCTGCCGGCTGCACTCTTGAGGAGGTGGACGCTGCTAGTTGGCGCCTGTACCGCAACCCGTCGGCCGCCGGATTGGCGCTTCTGGAAGATGCGGCGGTGCCGGTCGCGATTAGCAGCCAGGTGCATTCGAATCACCGGTTCGAAGTAGTGGTAGACTCGTGGCTGGGGGAGGAACGCCGCAGGCCGAACCGTACGGAGGCGGGGGAGACGCAGGAAAAGCGGCTGATCGTTTCGCGGCTGGCGCAGCCCGGCTGGCAGGCGCGCATAGCTAACCGGCAGGTCGCGATCGAGCCGCGCGACGGTCTGATGTCGCTGCGCGTGCCGGCCGGCCAGCGCGTGAAAATCGAATTTTCCTACTTTCCGCCGGGTCTGCGCGAAGGGTTGCTCGTGAGCGGCGCGACCGTGATAGTGATTCTGGTGCTGGCGGCGCCCGGCTCGCGCCGCACACGTCCTGGCCAGGAGCTGACCGCTTTAAGCCCCGCCTGCACTGCCTGAGGGCGCGTCCGCGGGCCAGCGCAGCGCCACAGTGCAGCCGCGGGTTTCATTGGCACGAACCGCAATGCGGGCGCCGCACTTGTGAACGATGATCCGGCAGACATTCAGGCCCAAGCCAATGCCTTGCCACTCGCGGCCGCGGCACTCAGAGCCGGCCAAAAACGGATTCAAAACGCGGTCGATTTGTTCCTGCGTCAGCCCGCGCCCGCCGTCGCAGAATTCGAGAACCACATCCGTGCCATTGCGCGAGGCGGTGACCTTTAAACTGGCCGGTGTGTGCACCATAGCGTTACGCGCATTCAGTATGAGATTCAATACTACCTGGATCAGCAGGTCGCGCCGGGCACGCACGTACAAATCCGGAGGAACATCCACGGTCAGGGCGATGCCGTCCTTCTCGAGCGGCCGGACAACGGTCGCCAAAGCCTCATTCACCGCCTCTAGAACGTTGCAGGATTCGAGCGGACATTCGCGGTTGTGGGCCCAATCCATCATTCGTTTGGTAATACTAACGGCGCGCTCGACTTGAACCTTCGTCCGCTCCAATGCCTTGCGCATCTCCGCCGTAGAGCCGCTGGCAAGGGCGAAGTCCGCCCGCGCCAGCAGGGGAGTCATCAGGTTGTTGACTTCATGCGCGATGCCCGCTGCTATGTTCCCAAGCGCCACCAAATGCTGGCAGGCGATCAGTTCCTGCTCCAGGCTCGCGATAGTTCGCTGTGCCGAGTCGAATGAGTCAGGCGAGACTGGACCGGCTGTCGCGCCGGCCGGAGTTGTGGGCTTTGGGCTGGAAGGCGACGCCATATCTGGCCTCCCCGCGGTCAGCAATGCTGCCGCGCCGCTGCAATCGGCTCCACGCCCAAGCTCCAATAATAACGTGCTCCCAGGCCGTGTCAATGACGGGAATGCGTCCATTGCTCCCGCAACATCGTTGCACTGTTGGCGCTGCAGGCGGCAGCGGCTGCCACGACCCACAAAGCTGCCGGCAGACTTACGCCTTCCGTGCCGCCAATCGCCGCAACCGGCGCAAGTTCAGCCAATCCCAGTCCCGCCCAGCACCATCCTGCCCCTTCGGAGTCTCGATGATCATTGGCATCGTGCAAAAGCGCGAATCCGAGAGCAGCGTGCGGAACCCCGCCGCTCCAATACGCCCGCGGCCAATATGCTCGTGCCGGTCCACCCGCGAACCCACGGTCGTCCGGCTGTCATTAAGATGCCAGCAGTGAATGCGCTCTAGCCCGAACGAGCGGTCGGCTGATGCGATCATTTCTTCGTATTTCTGCGGCCGGCGAAGGTCGTAGCCGGCGGCAAAGAGGTGGCAGGTATCCAAGCAGACGCCGGCCCGCGACCGGCGCAGACGCCCGATGATCTCGCCCAGCTCTTCGAGCCGCCAGCCCAGGGCCATCCCCTGCCCGGCGGTGTTTTCGAGCAATGGCGTGACCTGCGGTGCGATCCCCCGTCCGGCCAGGTCATCGAGCGCGGCTGCTACTCGCGCGATCGCCGCGCGGCGGTCGCCATCCGTCGCCGCGCCCGGGTGCACCACGAGGTACGGTATGCGAAGTGTCTGGCAGCGTTGAAGTTCTTGTTCAAAGGCGGCCAAGCTGCGCGTCCGGATGATTTTGTCGGCCGATGCCAGGTTGATCAGGTACGTCGCGTGGGCGATGACCGGGCCAAAGCCGGGCGTATTCAGAAGGGCGTTCCAGCAGCGCAAGTCATCGGCTCGTAGCGGTGCCGCCCGCCATTGGCGCTGGTTTTTGACGAATACCTGGACGGTATCGCAGCCCAATCGCAGCCCGATTTCGAGGGCGTGATGCATGCCGCCGGCGATCGAGGTATGCGCCCCGAAGCGGTGAGCGGTGGCAGCGCGCCGCCTGCCTGGCGCGCGAGAGCCTGAGCGAAACCTGCGGGTGGCTTTGACCTTCGGCATCCTGGTTTATCTAATGGCGCCTGCCGAGCGAGGTCAACGCAGGCAAGGTCGATTAATGCCCAAGCCAGCTCTCATCCTGGCGTCCGCCAGTCCACGGCGGCGTGAACTTTTGCGAACGATCGTGCCTGCGTTCGAAATTCGCGCCTGCCCGCTGGCTGAGCCGGCCGCAAAGCCCGAGACGGTGAGTCCGCGCGGCTGGGCGGAAGCCCTAGCCTACTTTAAAGCCCGGGCGGTGGCCGAAGCCAACCCCGGCCGGCTCGTCCTCGGAGCGGACACGATCGTAACTTGCGGGCAGCACCTGCTCGGCAAACCGCGCGACCTGGATGTCGCACGGCGCATGCTCCTCCTGCAAGCCGGCCGGCGCTGCGACGTGATTACGGGCGTTTCACTGGTGCGCATGAACGCGTGGCCGCGCCGGCTGTTTGGAGCTGACGTAACGGCGGTCTGGATGCGGGACGACGCGGCCGAGATCGAAAGCTACCTGCAAAGCGGAGAGTGGCGCGGCAAGGCCGGGGCGTATGGCATACAGGACTGCGGCGACCGGCTGATCGAGCGCATTGAGGGCAGCTTTCCTAACGTGGTCGGTTTGCCGGTCGAGCTGGTCGCCAAGCTGCTGCAACGCTTCGCGATTTAAGGGGCGGCCCGGCAAAAGGCCGGGCCGCAACGGTTCCGTGCTGAATTATGCCGCCGATTTCGCAGTGCGCGGTCTCAGGCCATCAAAGGGCCGAGGTCAGGAGCGCCACAAACGGATCGATATCGAAGACGTTGACGTCGCCATCCTGGTTGGTGTCACCGTTCATTACGTCGCAGGCCGGGAACGCCAGTGCGTACCCCGCGGGGTCCGTCAGCGCCAGCACGAACGGATCGATGTCGAAAACATTGACAGCGCCGTCGCAATTTAGATCACCCAAAACCGGGGGCACGTTCCCGCAGGCGCGGTCGTACACCCAGACCGCGTCTACGGCGGCTTCGGTCACGGAATTGTTCGGGTTGTCCTCGATGGAGAACCGTAGCTGGAACTGGGCGGTCGGAGTCACAAAGTCGCGCACACGGAACTGGCGCTCGACCCATGCCCCGTCGTCCCAGGCACGCTCGACCGTGGTCCAGTTTGCACCGCCGTCAGACGAGCATTCCACCACGAGGAAGTCCCGGTCCGACGGCAACACGTCATCGCAGTACATCCAGCGGCTATAACGCACATACGGGTCGGGCAGGCCGGCCAGGTTGATGACCGGCGACGTCAGGATGGTCGGTCCCAGATCCACGTCGTAGTTGCCGCTGCGATTGTCCGTAAGGAAACACTTGCCCGAGCCGTCAAAATCGGCCCTGGGCGCACCTTCCGACACCGGACTCGCCGGGATGCCCCGCTGCCACATTCCGCTCACCATGGCGGGGTCGCTCCACACGGTCCAGCCGGCATCGGCCTCGAAGTCATCGTCAAGCAAAGTTGTGATTACGGCAACCTCCGCGGTGAAGCAGGACTGCGGCGCCTGTTCCGGCAGGTACACGGTCGAACCCTGATCGCCCTGCGCGCTGAAGAAAAAGCGCGGCTTGCTGCCACAACCGGGCGCGGGCAGGCTGGCCAGGAACTCGCTTCCGCCCAGATGAACCAGCGGCGCCGTCTGGAAGTCTTCACCGTTGAATGAGTAGTGCAGCAGGGCCGTGTCGGCTATGTATTGCTCGGCGGCCGAGGCGATGGTCACTGTAAACATGCTTGGCTCATCGGGGTGGATGAACTCGGGTACGCCCTCCCTCAGAGCCATATCCAGCGCGCGGAACGGCAGCCGCAGGGCTGGGTCGCCCAATAGGACCATCATCTCGAAGATGTTGTGCGTGTGATCATGTGCCGGGCCGAATTGGGAGTCGTTGTAAATACGTCCCAGGGCCGCGTGCCAGGCCGGACCGACTTCCCAGATGTTGTCGGCGAAGAAGGACTGGAAGAAGTAGCGTTCCATGCGCCGCGACGATTCCCAGGAGGAGGCCGAGCCCCACCACACGGATGTTGCAGAGGATAGGTAGGCGGCCGAACCACGGTTCGCGACGCGCAACCAGGTCTCGCCGTAGCACTCCGAGGTGGGGTAATAGGCGGAGCTGCAGGACCAACCCATGGTCAGACCATAGAGGCCGTTGTTCGTCAGGTTCTGAACGTCGGCCTGATAAAAGGCCGGCGACCACCAACCGCTGGACCCGCTGTGCCCGAAATAGACGGTGAACAACACGCCGGCATTTACGGCGGCGCTGACGTCGGCCGTGCTGCCGCCGTAGGCGGCGTAAATGCGGTGCGGCGTGAACCCGGCCGGCTCGAGATAGGTGCTGATGATCCAGTCGTGCAATTCTATGGACTGCGTAGTGGAGTCGTCGTTGGCCAGCAGGGCTGCCCGGCGCACGTATCCAGGATCGCTGAAGCCGCCGCTTTCGACGGTGATCGTCTTATCGACTACGGCCTGAAGCATGCTGGCGTTACGGACGGAGAAGCGTCCAAGGAACATATCCGGATACCAGCTCACCGGGTCGGAGTCCATGCAGGCGTACGGCAGGTCGGTGGGAGCGGATTTGCTGCCGGTACCTGTCCAGTGTGGGATGGTGCTGTTGGTTGAAGTCGAGGTGCCGTCGGTGTCGCCTACGATCAGCAGATAGGCCGGCTGATCAGCCGTCCCCCATAGACTCTGAATATAGGCCTTTATGGTTTCTTTGGTCGTGCCGCTCGGCGGGGAATAAACCATGACGTTAAAGCCGCGCGACTCGCGGTGGTTAATGAACGCATTCAGCGCGGGCGTGTTTACATAGTCGGGTGCGGAGACGATCAGGTAATTCCCACCGCGCTCCGCCCCCACCGCGCTGAAGGACAACACGCAACTGCACATCAGTGCAGAACCCCAAGAGATTGTTCGCAACATCTTTGCCTTCCTCCGAACGGATGAACCAATAACGGCCTTTCGAACCCCCGGAACAGCAGCTCGATTGTACGATATGGGCAGTCATGACGGAAGTAATTTCGAGCCGTCAAGGGCCCGGACCGCGGCCTGCGCTAATTTCTGACAACGGTGATCTTTGAAGCAATTGGCCGCTTAGCGAGCGGAAATTATCGTCCCATAACGTGGAGACACTTGAGATAGATAGCTACAGTGGAGGGCGATCAGCACCAGCCGCAGAGGGCCCACATCACGAGACCTGCGCCCAGGGGGACCGTGAGGTTGTCGTCAATGCGGGCCTTGCCGATGCTCAGCGGCAGTGCCTCTATAACCGTGGCGACCACCGCGCCAACCAGCGCCGCGAGCGGATGCTCGCGCAGCAGAAGCAGCCCAATTGCCGCGGCGGATATCAAGAACGCTGAACTGCCGGCCAGGCTGGCGCGGAACCAGCGTGGCCCATTGAAGCGCATGCCCACGAGCGATGCCAGGGCATCCGAAACGGACATGAACAGCAAAGCCGTAATCGCAATCGGCTTTGGAAAAACGACGATACACAACACGCTCGCGATCATCACATGCGACGCGCCACTCAGCCGGCCGGTCTCATCCCCGCGCATCAAATGCCCCCAGTGCCGGTTGTAGAACGCTCGCAGCCCCGGATGGGCCTGCCGCAACACGTCGATCAGAAGTGCCGCGCACGCAATCGGAACCAGGATCGACAGCGCCAAGCGCTTGTCGATGAATAGGTAGACCAGCGGCGTGAGCGCCGAAAGAAAATGAACCGACTTCCGCCCGATCTCGCTGCGATAATTCGCCATCTGAATCTGTTCGGGTACGCTGGCCATTTCCATCCGCGATCAGCGGCCCGCTCGCCGGAGGCGCCGGGTCGTAATTGTAAGCTTCGCACTGCTCTGCGGCGAGGCGGGCGCGTCGGCGGCGCAGACGAACACGGCCGGCAGCGGGCTGCCACAGCACTCCCGGCTACGATATCGATCCCTTCGTGCCGCCCTGGTGGGGGAATCCGAGATGGCCTACGTCTTTTTGCGCGTTCCCAAAATGTCCGGCTTGAAGATTTTGGTCTCGAGCGCCCGCACGAAGCCTGTCCATTCGCTGTCGGCGTCCGTGTCGTCGTCGATGGCTTCGAAGACCATGTTCAGCTTGGCATCCAGGTTATCGAGATAATGAATCATGATGGCTTCGGCGGTTGCCGGCAGGCGCGGGCTGCCGAATTCGTACTTGCCGTGATGGGCCAGGATGATGTGCTGGAGGGCCATCTCCAGGTCGTGCGGGAACGGCTGCCCGGTCTCGCGCGCGATCTCGGCGCACTTTTCATGCACCCACAGCACGGCCTGCGTTATGTGCCCGATGAGCTGCCCCTCGCTGGTGTATTCGAAATTCGTCTCGTATGCCAGCTCGCGGATTTTGCCGACGTCGTGCAGGAAAACCCCGACCAGCACCAGGTCCTGGCAGACCTGAGGGTAAAGCGGGCATACGACGCGCGCCAGGCGCAGCAGGTTTACCGTGTGCTCCAGCAGGCCGCCTAGCCAGGCATGGTGAAAAGACATCGCGGCCGGGGCGCGCTTGAAGCCGGTCTGGAAGGCGGGATCGTTCACGAATTTGGCCACCAGCGCCAGCAAGTCCCGGTTCTGAACCTGCCGCAGCGCGGTTTTGAGTTCCTCCCACATGGCCTCCACGTCGCGCTCTGAGGCCGGAAGGAACTCGCTCGGGTCAAAGCTGCCGGCTTCCACGCAGCGCAGGCCGTCGATGATGAACTGCGGAGCGCCTTTGAAGCTCTCCACGCGTCCGCGGAAGGCCAGGAACCCGCCGTGCGGGATGGAATCGAAGATTTCCTGCGAGGCGTTCCACATGCGCCCCAGGATTTGCCCGGTCGCGTCCGCCAGCACCGCATGGATATAGAGGCTGCCGTTGGACGTGGTACGCAGCTCCTTTTGCGCGATGCGGAAGATCTGGTCGTCGATCCGCTGCCCGGCTTTCAAATCCGCAACGTTGCACCGCGCTTTCGGGACGTTCGCGCTCATGCCTCGTTTCCAAGCATCCCGGAGGAGGCCTCCTGGCGGCGAATCCAGTCGTGAGCGTCGGTTGTGAGGAACACGGCGTTTTCGCCGAACAGGTTCTTGCGCATCAAAACGCCCAGCGGCGTGGTGTAATAGGAATGGACGCGGCCCGCCAGCTCATTGATGGCGGCTTCCCAGGTCCGCCCGCCGGCCTCGAGGTCGCGCAGGGCGAAGTAGATGCCGTCAATGTTGCCTTTGTGCCGTGAAACGATTTCCGCGACCAGGATTTGCTCAGCGGTGGCGCGCACCATGTTCCAATCGGCGTGCTCATTCGCGTGGAAGACCAGCCGGAGGTGCTGCTCCAAACTTTCCAGCATGCGGCGCAGAAAATCGTGCGAGTGAATCGCTGCGATCAGGGAATCCAGTTGCTCTCGTGAGACGACCGCCAAACCAAACCTCCAAGACTCGCCTGGTTTACACTTGCCGTCGCGCCCGACTTCAGGGAGCCGGCCGCCCGCCTTCGTTGGGCTCTTCCGACGGGGCGCTGGCGGGCGCCGCCTGGCTCGCTGCGGGTGTCGAACTCAATTCGGCGATGCTCGCGGCTGCCAAGGCTTGCATAACGCCTTCTCTAATAGCCTCTAGTTCCGCGGGCCCGGCCTGCTGAATAATTTCGCTAACCTGTTTCAGTTGCGCCTGCGTCGTCTGATGATACTCCGCCAACTTGTCCAGGTCTGCGCCGGTCAGCGGGGGCTCGAGCAAGAAACGCCACTCCCCGCCCGTCTTGACTAGCTTCGCCGCGGCCGTGGCGAAGTCGGGACCAAGTAACCCCCCCAGCAGGTTAGGCGTGACCGTCGCCGAGTCAGGACCGGTCAACTCGACCTTGATATTGTCCGCCAGAGCTTTCAGCTCGCCCTCGTAAAATTGCTCCAGGGAATCAAGCCCCAGCTTTTCAGTCAGGGACCGCGCGAGGGCAGTAACCATCTCCAGTGTGCGCTGCATATGCTCGCGCGCCGCCTCGCCCGGGTCAGGGTCGATCTTGCTAAGAACGCGTTCGAACCTGCCGGCCTGCATGTCACGCATCACCTCAAACATGAACTCGCGCACAGCGGCCGCCTCGCTGGAGTCCTGAGCAGCGTCGTCTTCCCCCGCGGGCGACTCTTTTGGCTTGCTCGGCGGCGGCGTGAAGGTGGCCGGCTGATAGTGAGCCTGGTCCTGCAGAATGCCGCCATCTGGTGGCGAAGGCGTGATTGGGGGGGCGCCTTTTACGGCGGCGCTCCGCGGCGGCGGCTCAGCGGAGTCGCCGCACGCAGTCAGAACCGTTGCGCAAATCAGGATCGCGGTCAACAGGATGCCAGCTTTCCACATCGTCACTCAACCTCGTGCCGTACTCGCTCGGCTCGGCCCATGCCGGGCTGCCCGCCGGTGTGCCTCGACAAAAACGGCAGGAACAAAAGCGTAACCGGGTTTGCGGGGCAAATCTACCGGGACGCCGGCGTGTGGAAGCTCTTCAGCGACTGTCAGCACGCCGCCCAGCCGCACTGGTTGCCGCAGTGTAAGCAGCCTTCCTGGCGGGCGACCGGGCCGCCGCACATGGGGCATTTGAGGGCGTAGTGGCTGGCAGCGTCGTGGTCGTGGCGTCCGCCTTTCAGGATGCTGGCGAGCATGGCACGCTCGACCGCGCTCATGCCTGCGGTGTGTTCTACGGCGCTGACTGCTTGCTGCGGCTGCGGTTCAGCGACGACCGCCACGCTCGCGGCTTCTTCAAGCGCGGTGGCGGAATTCGAGTGCGTCGCATACGGCGAGCGATAGGCGAACCTGGCATTGTCGCCGTCACCGAGGGACGCGGTGGTTACGACCGTTCCGCCATTGCCTTTGCCGTTACCTTTGCCGTGGCCGTTACCGTCGCTTTTGACGCTGGGTTTCGACCCGGCGGTTGGGGACGACGAGTGGGCGGAGGCTTTTGGTTCTGGGGCGCTATCAAGGCGCGAGACGTTTCCTCCGTCCAGCCTGCGTTGAACGCCGCCCGTCGCGTGGGATTTCGAATCTGCTCCGCTGCCGGCGCTTGGGTCTTGGCCGCGCTTTGGCGGCAGCGGGGCCTGCTGGGGCTGTGTAGCGCCAACGGTGCGATCGGGTGCATGTGCTGCACGTCCGTGGGGTGGCGGATAAGGGTTATCGAGTTCCGCCGGATCGATCTCACCCAGCAGCAGGGCGCGGAGGCCGAAACGCTCCTTAGCCCGCAAGTACTTCTTTAATGCACACGCCAAGCCGTCGGGCAGCGACATGATGCGGCCCGCGCGGGTGGGGATCTGAAGCGATGAGCCGATGCCCTCCCATTGCTTGATAAGATTGACGAGGCTGCCGCCGGCTCGCAGCCAGAGCGAGGCGATGCGGCAGAGGCCTTCCAGATCGCTATTGGCCACGTCGCCGCCCTTGCCCAGTTGGGCGAAGATTTCCAACTCGCGCTGCGAGTGCGGGTCGACGGTGATCTTCACGTGCATGTTGCCAAAGGGGGTCATTTGGCGAATGCGGAAGCCGCTGACGATCTCGGGCAGGTCGGCGGGCTCGATATAGGGGCGGGTGGGCGGGCCGCCGGGCCGGTTCGTAGGCTCGACCGAGGGAGGGGTGCCCTCGGGGCAGGCTTCGCATTGCGCCTGCTCGCGAACCGGCCGGCTGGCCGCGCTATCAGATGGGGGCGCGCTGGCCCCCTCGCTCGCATCGGCGTGGGCCTTTTCGCCCTCGCCGTTCTTCAAGGCCATCGGCTGGCCGGCGCGGCAACCGTCGCGGTAGACAGTGACGCCTTTGCAGTCCAGCTCGTAGGCCAGGTGGTAAATCCGCTCGACGTCAGCAACGGTGGCCGAGCGCGGGAAATTGATGGTCTTGCTGATCGAGGAGTCGCAATGCTGCTGAAAAGCGGCCTGCATGCGCATGTGCCATTCCGGCGAAATATCGTGGGCGCACACAAACACCCGGCGAACGTCCTCGGGCACCTTGGGGATGCGCGAGAGCGTGCCTTCGGCCGCCAGGCGTTCCAGCAGTTCGTCGGACAGGAAGCCTCGCTCCTGAGCGACCCGGCGGAACAGCCCGTTGACCTCGACCAGCGGCTTTTCGCCTTGCTTTTGGCCGCGCAGGACGTTCCGAATGAACGCTAGAGAGAACAGGGGCTCCACGCCGCCCGAGCAGTTGGCGATGATGCTGATGGTGCCGGTGGGGGCGACGGTTGTGACGGCGGCGTTGCGCATCGGGCGGTCGTAGCGCGTTTGCCAGATGCTGCCTTGCCAGTTGGGGAAGCAGCCACGAGTGCGGGCAAGCTCCTCGCTGCACAGGTGCGCTTCCTCATTGATGAATTTCATGAAGCGCTCGCCCCAGGACACGCCGAGGGCGCTGTTGTAAGGCACGTTCAAGGCGAACAGGGCGTCTGCGAACCCCATGATGCCCAGGCCGATCTTGCGATTGGCCTTGCACATCTTGTCGATCTCGGGCAGGGGATAAGTGTTCGCGTCGATCACGTTATCAAGGAACCGAACGCTGTCGCGCACCGCCTGGCGCATGGCCTCCCAATCAACTTCGGCTTGCGGTGTACACGCATGCTGCACGAAGCGGCCGAGATTCAGGCTGCCGAGATTGCAGGCCTCATGCGGGAGCAGGGGCTGCTCGCCGCAGGGGTTGGTGGCTTCGATGCGGCCAACGTGCGGCGTGGGATTGTGCTGATTGATTCGGTCGATGAAAACGATTCCCGGCTCGCCCGTCTGCCAGGCGTGCTGGGTGATGATGGTCCAAATGTCATGCTTGGTGTAAATGTGCCCCTGCAGTTCCTCAGGCAGAGGGCCGGTCAGCCGCGGAGTCGTGTAATAGGCGGCTCGGCCGGAGGCGGGCTCGACGCAGTGGATTTCCACGAGGTCGCGCAAATCGTGTTTCCAGATATCAACGGCGCGCGGGATCGCATAGGCGCGACCGGTGCGCGGGTTGCGGACGATGTGCGGCGAATCGGAGTCGGCCCGGAATTCCTCCATCCAGGTGTCGGTCACCTTGACCGAGATGTTGTAGTTCGTGAACTGATTAAGGTCCTGCTTGGCGTAGAGGAATTTCAGGATGTCGGGATGATGGATGTACATCATGCCCATGTTGGCCCCGCGGCGGAAAGCGCCCTGCTGGATCGCGTTGGTGGCTTCGCTGAAAGCGCGCCAGAACGTGATTGGTCCGCTGGTGGTGCCGCCGCTGGACTTGATGTAGTCGCCAGTGGGACGTAGCTCGTCGAAAGCGAAACCGGTTCCGCCACCGGCCTTTTGGATCAGAGCGGTCTGCTTGATCGCGTCGAAAATGTCCACAATCGAATCATGCACCGGCAGGACGAAGCAGGCCGACAGAAGGCCCAGCTCGCGGCCGGCGTTCATAAGGGTGGGCGAGTTGGGCATGAACTTGCCGGAGGCCATCAGGTCGTAAAAGCGCTGTTCCCACGCCTGCCGCTCCGCTTCGTCGCCGCCGTAAGCGAGCTCGACATTGGCTATGGTCCGTGCGACCCGCCGAAAGAGTTGGCCGGGCGTTTCGATACACTCGCCGGCCTCATTCTTCTTGAGGTAGCGGGCCTCAAGGACAGTGCGGGCGTTCGGCGTGAGCTGCGGCTCATCCGTGAGCCTCGATTCAGCGGCTTCCTTCTGCGAACTCATGCGACCGTCCTTCCCTCAATGAACCTCGCTGACGTTTGACCGCGAGACGAAAACGCCCCAGCGGCGGTCAGGACCTGCTGCCTGCCATCTATAGGGGGCAACCTTCAATATAGCCCAACATATTGTATGCGTCAAACTCGCAGCCGATAATCGCCGCAAGTCGAGTGGCCAGCGTGGGTTGCGTGCACGACATTTTTTCCCTGCAAGCATTATGGAATTTTCGGACTAAGCAGCGCCTGTATCGTTCCACCAAACATAATCCTAACACGAATATCCTGGCCTGTCTAGTCGTTTTCCGAGATACAGAGGGCTCACACTACTGATTTTCTCTTACTCTCCAGCCCCGTGCCTGGAGCGGCCGGGCGCAATGACGAATTCCCGAACAATTACTACACTACCGCCAGCCGGGTAAATGTCCGTGGAGCCAGGCCCCATGAACGCAGAGAACCATCACGTCAGCGTCGGTCTTGTGCAGATGCGTTGCGCACCTGATCCAGCCGCGAATGTGGAAAGCGCCGCGAAGCTCGTTCGCCAGGCCGCCGCCCAGGGAGCGCAGATCGTCTGCCTGCCCGAGCTGTTTCGCACCCAGTACTTTTGCCAGACCGAGAATCACGCCAATTTCGACTTGGCCGAACCGGTTCCCGGGCCAACCACAGAAGCGCTGGCCGCCCTCGCCGCGGAAACGAGCGTCGTGATCATCGCCAGCGTTTTCGAAAAGCGGGCCCGCGGCGTCTACCACAACACCGTCGCCGTGCTCGACGCCAACGGCGCCTACCTCGGCAAGTACCGGAAAATGCACATCCCCGACGACCCGCTTTACTACGAGAAGTTTTACTTCACGCCGGGGGACCTGGGCTTTCGCTGCTTCGACACGCGCCACGCCCGGGTCGGTACGCTGATATGCTGGGATCAATGGTACCCCGAGGCCGCTCGCGCAACTGCTTTGCACGGCGCCGATATCCTCTTCTACCCGACGGCCATCGGCTGGCATCCGTCTGAAAAAGCCAGGTGGGGCGCGCAGCAGCTTGAGAACTGGCAGCTCATACAACGCTCGCACGCCATCGCCAATGGCTGCTTCGTGGTGGCCGTGAATCGCGTCGGCCACGAAGGTCCAGCGGACGGCGGTATCGAGTTCTGGGGCAGCAGTTTTGTGGCCGGCCCGAGCGGCGATATTCGCGTTCGAGCGGCCGTTGATGCCGAGCAGGTCCTGGTCGCGCAACTCGACCTGGGCGACATCGAGCGCCACCGCACGCATTGGCCGTTTTTGCGCGATCGCCGCACGGACGCCTACCGCGACCTTCTCAGCGTCTATATCGGCGAGCAGCACAAGGGCGAGCCCGCATGACGCCGCGTCGACTGGGCTATCGCATGCCCGCCGAATGGGAGCCGCATCAAGCCACGTGGGTTTCCTGGCCTCACAAAGAAGCCTCCTGGCCCGGCAAGCTGGAAACCGTGTTTCCGGTGTTCGCGCGCATGGTGGCCGCGCTGGCCGCGTCGGAGACCGTTCACATTAACGTTTGCGATCAGGACATGGAGCAGCGGGCCCGGGCCTTTCTACAGCAGGCGGAGGCGGTGGGCGACATCCGTTTCCACCAGTTTCCGACCAACGACGCCTGGTGCCGCGACTACGGGGCCATCTTCGTTCGCCGCGCGGCTGGGCAAGGCTCCCGCGGGGCCGGTGAGCTGGCCGCGACCGACTGGGGCTACAACGCCTGGGGCGATAAGTACCCGCCTTATGACCTGGACAACAAGATTCCCGCGCTCATGGCCGAAGTGTTGGGCACGCCGCGTTTCGTCGCCGACATGATCCTCGAAGGCGGTTCGATCGACGTCAATGGACAGGGCGTCTTGTTGACCAGCGAGGCCTGCCTGCTGAAACCGAACCGCAATCCGCAGTTGGGGCGAGCTGAGATCGAAGAGCGCCTGCGCGAATATTTAGGCGTCCAGCACATCCTCTGGCTCGGAGAAGGCATTGTAGGCGATGACACCGATGGTCACGTCGACGACCTGGCCCGGTTTGTCGATCCCGAGACAATCGTGACGGTCATCGAGGACGATCCGGCCGACGAAAATTACCGGCCGCTGCAAGACAACCTGAAGCGTCTGCGCAGCTTTCGTCAGCCCGACGGACGCCCGTTTCGGATCGTCGAGCTGCCGATGCCGCGTCCGATAGTCTGGGAGGACCAGCGTCTGCCGGCCAGCTACGCGAACTTCTACATCGGCAACAAGGTCGTGCTGCTCCCCGGATACAATGACCCCAACGATCGCGTTGCCGAGGAGCGCTTAGCCGCGTTCTTCCCGGGCCGCAGGATCATCACGCTCGACTGCACCGATCTGATCTGGGGGCTGGGTGCGTTTCACTGCTTGACGCAGCAGGTGCCGTGCGCGTAGTCAGTAGTTCCATGTCGACCTTGGTATCGAGAAGCGCACGCAACGCCCGGACTTGTCTCTGAAGACCGAACGCCGGCGATTGCTGGCTTGACAGGCCCGCCGGTTACGCCAAAACTAGTTGCAGTTTGCTGAGTTTGGCCCCAAGGGGAACGAGATGCGCGCCCTGTTGGCAGTAACGTTGTTTGCCGCGATTTTGACCCTCGTTGGCTGCGCCACGCTGACGGAGACGCCCGAAGAATATTGCTACGTTCAACGCCGGGCGATCAGAATGAGCGTGCTCCAGATACCGGAAGACGCCCAATACATCATGCTGCTCGACCGGCCCTCCCGTCTCTCGCGCTGGTTGCTTAAGTAACCGCCCTGGTTCGTTGACGGTAGCGCCGCGTCCGATTTTGGCGCCGTTCAGTCCGCCAACTGCGCAACTTGGCTTTGCGCCAGCTCTGCTGAATCGACGAGTTCCACCAACTCCTCCTGCGGTATGCAACTGCATACTACCAGGCTGGATTGGGCTTCGTCCCACTTGATCACGGTCACGTTCTCGCCCACGCGCGCAACAAAGTAGTGCCGTTGTGGGTGCCCGCAGCCCTGATCGCTCGCGCAGATTCGCCGTTGCTGAGCCAGCTCAATCCGGCCGGACATCGAGAAGAGCGAAACCACGTTTTCCGGCGGGGAGCTTGTGCCAGGCGAGAACTCTCCGCGGACGTAGTTGGCGTGCACGGTACGGATGCCCGTACGCTCAGGCGGGAAACAGCGGCACACGCCTGCCAGGCGAAAGCCCTCCGAACTGATATCCGGCAAATAGACAGGGAAGTCGATATCTGACCACGTTTTGACTTCCTGGGCTACCTCGACCGGCCGGCGTTCGCCAATTTCCGTAAGGCTATGGTGGTAGGTATACCCGCATTTTTCGTAGATGCGCGCGAAATCGGCCGGATGCAGCACAACCACGCCGTTGTCGGGAAAAACAGCCGGCGGCGTTGGCCGCACTAAGAGGACTACCAGCAACGCCGCCGAAGCCAACGCTAAGCCCGAAAGGCCCCACCAGCGAAAAAGCCGTAGCCGCCGCTGGTGTGCCAGCGCGCGACAAATACGGCCCTTCAAATCGCCCGGGACCGGTTCAGAAGCCACCGCGCGCCGCGCGCATTGCCGCAGCGCCTGCCATCGCGCCACGGCCGCCCGAAACTCCGGGTCGCTCGCCACGGCCCGATCAAGCTCGGCACGCAGGACCTCATCTACCTCCCCGTCCGCGTACGTCGCCAGCTCCCGAAGTACCTCAGGTTGAGTCATTCGCTCTTTGGTCCAGTAATTCGATGCTCGCGGGCAAAGCCTTCTAGTTGCTCTGCCAACTGCTGCCGGGCCCGGTGCAAGCGGCTCATCACTGTGCCGATCGGGATGCCCAGGATTTGCGCGATCTCTTGGTAGCTCACTTCCATCGTCGCCCACAGCAGCAGTACCGACCGGAACTCGGCCGGCAAATCGTCTATCGCTCGCCGTACCTCCTGATCAAGGTTCTCATAATCCAACTCCGGCGGGCCGAAATATCCTTCAGCCGCCCGCACCTGGTCGAGCGTCTGCTGATCGGTCGCTTTGGGACCCTTCTTGTCGCGCGCCTGGCGGTTGAGGAACGTGTTGTAAAGGATTTTCAAGAGCCATGGGCGAATCCCGAATTCGCGCACCTCAAAGCGCCCAAATGCTTTGTAGGCCTTGAGATACGTCTCTTGGGCCAGATCCTCAGCCTCATGCTCATCACGGGCTAGTCGCCGCGCCACGCGATAAACCGTCTCGAGGTGCGGGACTGCCAGCGCTTCGAACGAATCCTTGCCCTCGTCCGGCATCTCGATACGCCGACTTCCGCCGGCGTCCCTTTTTGAAACCTGATTCTCACCTCTACAATTCCCGACCAACGCGAAATCGGGCTCGTGCTTGGGCCCGGAAACCAGTTCCGGCAAGCGGTGGCACGCGCCACCAGAGGGCTTTACAATGAACTCAGGCGCCGCGGCGCTGCGTCCAAACGAATTCTATGCTCGGGTTTGCGATGCACCTTTCTAATCGCAAAGCTGTGATTATCGGCGTTCTCTCCCTGAGCTTGCCCCTCCGCGTCTGGGCGGATGATCGATCGACCAAAGTTTCATTCACGGCCGCCGACGGGTATTGGATTTACGCTGATTATTACCCCAGCGCCCAAGAGTACCGAAACGGTGCTGAAGATGCCCCTATTGTCGTGCTCGTCCACGACTTTGGCTCCGACCGCAGCGCGTGGCTGCCGTTGATCGAACCTCTGCGGCACATCGGGGCGGCCGTGTTGGCGCCGGATCTGCGCGGGCACGGCGAAAGCGCTACTGAGGATACGCGCGAGCGGGCGCAGCGCGCCGACCCGGGGCTTTACCGCGAAATGCAGTCCGACTTGCGCGGCGCTTATGACTGGCTCGCCAGCCAGGGCAATGTCGATCGCGCCCGGTTCACGATCATCGCCGCCGGCGCCGGCGCCGCAGTTGCGCTACAGTATGCCGCGAGGGATCGTAGCGTTGACGTGGTGGTCTGCCTGACCCCTCCATGGGACCAGCCAACGTTCAATCCCGTGGCCGACATGCGGCAGGTCCGGGGCCGAAACATCCTGCTCGTCGCCGGTCCCGCGGAAGAAGAGATCTATAAGAGTTTGGCGGGGCACTCGAAAGGCGCCGAAGTGTACGCCTGCCAGACGCCAGGCCGAGGATGCGAACTGTTGGCGGCCGATCCGCAACTCTGTTCTTCGATCGCCAAATTCGCGCAGGACGGAATGGGGTCGCGCAGTAAGGCTGTCGTCTGCGGCAGCATCGAGAGCCACATTTATCACGCGCTCGATTCCGCCTGGGTCGCCAAGATCAATCCCACCAATCTGCGGTACTATTCCTCGCCGGATGAAGCTGAGGCACGCGGCCTGCGCCGCGCCCGGAGCATGGCTCCGGACGAACGCAGTAGCCGCCATCGCCCACCCCGCAAGCCGTAGCGCTCAATTGCCGCCGGCGTAGTGCCAGGGCGGCAAGTTGGTCTCTGTTGACAGGGCCGCCCGTTGGCCTTGAAGTAAGCTCCTTTCGGCGTTGCAGGCGCACGGTTAGAGCTCAGCGCTTGGCCCAAGTGTCGCGCCTTGGCGGCAGCTTTTTACGATTGTGTTCAGGGTGGAGGTTCGGCCTTGATGAACGCGGCAATCAGTGATGACCACCGTGTCCTGATCGAAGGCGTGCGCGATTATGCGCGTGGCGAATTATTGCCGCGCGACCGCCAGTGGGACCACACCGAGGCGAGCTGCTGCGAGATGTTGCCCCAGCTCAGCGAGATGGGCCTGCTTGGGCTGCGTGTGCCTGAAGCCGACGGCGGGCTGGCCTGCCCGATGGTCCCGTACGCCCACATTATCCGCGAGTTGTCGTATGCGTCGCCCGCGGTCGGCGTCATGATCAGCGTACATTCCATGGTGTGCGAAATCATCAAGATGTACGCCGCGTCGCAGGTTCGCAGCCGCCTGCTGAGACAACTGGCCAGTCCGGGAAACCTGGCGGCCTTCGCGATCAGCGAAGCCGACGCGGGCTCGGATCCGGCTTCGGCGCGGACGCGGGCGGAGCGCGTCGAGGGCGGATGGCGGCTGAACGGCTCAAAGATGTGGGTCACCAACGGAATCACCGGCCGGTGGTTCGTCGTGTTGGCGCGGACGGGAGAAGGCCGCTCCAGTAAGCATTTATCAATGTTCTTGCTCGATACGCAGCAGCCGGGCATTTCTCGCACGAAGATCCACGGCAAGATGGGCATTCGCGGCTCGGAAACCGCTGAGATGGGCCTGGACAATGTGTTCATCCCCGGCGACGCCCTGCTGGGTGACCCCGGCGACGGTTTGAAAATCGCGCTGTCCGCCTTGGATGGCGGCCGAATCGGCATCGCCTCCCAGGCGATCGGCATTGCCCAGGCCTGCCTGGACGAAATGGTGAGCTACTCCAAACAGCGCAAGCAGTTCGATCAGCCTATCGCCAACTTTCAGGCCATCCAGTGGATGATCGCCGACAGCGCCACCGAGCTGACCGCCGCACAGTTGCTGACCGATCAAGCCGCGGCCTTGAAGGAAAGCGGGCAGCCGTTCACGAGCGAAGCCAGCATGGCCAAGCTGTTCGCCTCGGAGGCGGCCAATCGGATCGCGTACCGCGCCGTACAGGTGCACGGCGGGTCGGGCTACTGCAACGAATTCCGCGTCGAACAGCTCTATCGCGACGCGCGGATTACCACCATCTACGAAGGCACAAGCGAAATACAGCGGCTTGTGATTTCACGCGCGATTTTGCGCGATTAGAACTGCCGGCGGCGGGTGCGGGCCGGGCGGCGTGTCCGTGTTATTCCGCGGCGCCCTGGGCAAACTGACGGCAGGCCATGACTTGAAGCCCTAACATACTCCTAATATCATACCGCAGTACGCAGGAGCCGCGCTTGCGACGAGTTGACAACCCTCCCAATCCGTACCTGAGCGAGCACCGCGAGTTGCTCGGCCCGCCGCCGCCCGTTCAGCTCGAGGTGTACGAGGAGCGCGCGGCATCCATCCTCACGCACAACGATAGTCCGGACATTCCGTTTCGCTGGACGGTCAATCCGTACCGCGGCTGCCAGCACGCCTGCGCTTACTGCTACGCCCGGCGCACGCACGAGTATCTCGGCCTCGGCGCCGGCACAGATTTCGAAAGCCGCATTATCGTCAAGATCAACGCCCCCGAGCTTTTGGCAAAAGAACTCGCACGGCCCGCCTGGCGGCAGGAGAACATCGCCTTCTCCGGCGTTACGGACGCGTACCAGCCGCTGGAAGCCGTCTATCGCATCACGCGCCGCTGCCTCGAAGCGTGTCTCGCGGCCGCCAACCCCGTGGGCATTGTGACCAAATCGTATCTCATCGTGCGCGACACGGACTTGCTCGTCGAGCTGCATCGCCGCGCGCACGTCAGCGTCAGCTTCAGCATCCCCTTCGCGGACGCGCAGGTCGCACGCCGGCTCGAACCGCACGCCCCGCCGCCGGCCCGACAGTTCGAGGCCATGCGCCGCCTGGCGACGGCCGGCGTGCCGGTCGGCATCCTGCTGGCCCCGATCATTCCGGGCTTGAACGACCGCGATATACCTCAGCTTCTGAAGCAGGCGGTGGAATGCGGCGCCGGCCAGGCCGCTTATGCCCCAGTGCGCCTGCCCGGCAGCGTGCAGCAGGTTTTCCTGTCGCGATTGCGGGCCGAACTCCCCGACGCAGCGGCGCGCATCGAGCAGCGCACGCGCGAGCTGCGCGGCGGGCAGTTGAACGACCCGCGTTTCGGCTATCGCATGCAAGCCGCCGGCGCCTACTGGGAGAGCGTCACGCGACTCTTCGAGACCACGGCCACGCGCCTGGGCCTGGATTGCGGCCAGCCGTGGCGTCAAAACCAGTGCCCCGTTCCGGGCGAAAGGTCACGTCCACGCCAGCTTTCGCTGTTCAAAACTTGAGATTCGGCGAGCCAGGGCAGCCGGCGGGGCTCAGGAGTCGTTCTCGATCCTTGATCTCCGCCTCGCTGAACCCCTTATTTTCGATGGCCCCAATTGATTGACACATCAGCAAACCTGTGTTGCACTCGCTCCTATGGCACGGGCAAGCGGAACCGAACGGCTATTCGTTGACGAGGTCAACATCGAGGTGCGCGGCGGCAAAGGCGGCGACGGCGTCGTCAGCTTCCGCCGCGAGAAGTTCGTGCCCAAGGGCGGGCCGGACGGCGGCGACGGTGGCCGCGGCGGGTCGGTGTATCTTGAAGCTCGGGCGGGGCTCTCCACATTGCTGGATTTGGCCGGGCGACATCATTACCGCGCGCAGGATGGCCAGCCGGGCTCCGGTGCCAATCGCCATGGGAAAGACGGCAAGGACCTGATCGTACCTGTTCCGGCGGGGACGCTGGTCTATAACGCCGAGACCGGCCGGCTACTCAAAGACCTTGTTCAAGATGGCCAACGGGTGCGCGTCGCGGCCGGTGGACGCGGCGGCTACGGCAACCAGCATTTCGCCACGTCTACCAACCAGGCGCCCCGCACCGCTGAACGCGGCCGGCCGGGGCAGGAGCGCAAACTGCGGCTGGAGCTGAAGCTGATCGCCGACATCGGGCTAGTGGGATTGCCCAACGCGGGCAAGAGCACGCTGCTGGCACGGCTGACGAACGCGCGGCCGAAGATTGCCGCCTACCCGTTCACGACGCTCGACCCGCAGCTTGGAATCTTGGAGCTGCCGGGCTATCGGCGCCTGGTGCTGGCTGACATTCCTGGGCTGATCGAAGGGGCGCACGAGGGAGTGGGGCTGGGTGACGCCTTCCTGCGGCACATCGAGCGGACGCGGGTCATCGTCCACCTCGTTGACTTGTGTCCGCCCGAGGGAATGCCAAGGCCGTTTGAGGCCTACCACATTCTCCGCCGGGAACTGGAGAAATACAGCCCGGCGCTGGCCCAGCGCGAGGAAATTATCGTTGGCAACAAGCTGGACCTTACGGAAGCGGCCGAAAGTCTGGCACAGTTGCGGGCGCAACTAAGTGGCGATGTTTTGGCTATCTCCGGCGTAACCGGTCAAGGCGTACGCGAACTGGCTGAGGCGATGTGGGAGCGCGTGCAGCGAGTTCGGGAGACGGAAGATGCGGCTCAGCCCACTCAAATTGATTTTGGCGAGCCGGCGGCTGAGGAACCTGCCGAAGCGGTTGATGAACCTGCCGAAGTGGATAATGGCAGTGCGGACGATTCGGCAGTTGAGGACATTGACGACCGCTCTTGGGGCGGTAACGTCATGAATAACCGAGACGATTCGCCGCAGTCGGGATCATTTGATGAAGACTAGCTATTTGAAACCGGTCGACGCGCTGATGGTGGTTGACATCGGCAATACGCGCATCGGCCTGGGCACGTGGGATTCTGACGGCATCCATGACGTGATCCGTGTGCCAATCGCCCAGCCGGGCGTGTGGGCGGAAGCCGTCAGGAAAGCCTGGAGCGGCAGCGAGGACGCCGGGCGCCGCGCCGTGGCTCTGTCGAGCGTCGCGCCGGACCAGACCCAGCGTTTGACGGCTGTTATCGAAGAGGTCTGCCGAACGGAGGCGCTTTCGATTCCCGAGGACCTCCCTTTGCCGTTGAAGATCGACGTCGACGAACCGGAGGAGCTGGGCGTGGACCGGGTGTGCTCGGCGGCGGCCGCCTTCGAGCGCGTTGGGGGTCCGTGTGCGATCGCTTCGTTCGGAACGGCGACGACGATCGACTGCGTGTCGCAGGACGGCGTTTTCATGGGCGGAACTATTGCGCCGGGCCTGCAACTGTCGTGCGACGCGCTGCACGACCACACGGCGTTGCTGCCGCGCGTGGAGGTGGCCGAGCCGGGCGGCCCGATTGGGCGGACCACGAAGCAGGCCATACTGAGCGGTGTGGCTCTGGGGGCGGTAGGGGCCCTGCGCGAAATCGTGGAGCAGTTCGCGACGGCGCTGGGGCGATGGCCATACCTGGTGATCACCGGCGGCAACGCGGCCTTGATTGGCAAGTTGGCGGACTTCGTTGACGCAGTGGTGCCTGATCTTTCGCTGATGGGGGTGGCGCTGGCGTATCGCAAAGCGGCCGGTCAGGCATGAATACCGAAGATGGGGCGCTTGGGATAGACAGACCTCTTGAAAACCGGTCCCCCGGTACGCCCGCCAATACAGGCGGAGCGAACAGGTTTGCCGTTCTGACGAGTCCGGGGCCGGCTGCGATTGCGGTCATTCAGCTTTGCGGCCCGGCGGTCCCGCCATTCGCCGCCGCGCGCCTTCGCCCGGTGCGCGGCCAGGCGGGCGAATTGGCGCGCGGCAAGCTGACTCTCGCACGGTTGTATGAAGATTCTGGCGAAGTCCTCGATACTGTTCTCGTGGCTGTGTCTGCCAGGCCCGCGGAGTGGGAAGCGCGCCTCTTTCTGCACGGCAGTCCCTGGGTCGTGCGGCGCTGCTGCGAGCTGCTGGTGAAAGCCGGCTTTTCGCAACGGGAGACGCCCTGCGCGGAGCTATGGCCGGCTCGGAATGTCATCGAATCGGAGGCTTACGCGCTCCTGCCGCAGATGCAGACGCTTGAAGGGGCGACCTGGCTGCTTGGACAAGCGAAGTGGCTGCGCAGGGCGATAGAGGAACTGCTGGAACAGGACTGGCGCGAAGGCCGGCAGGCGTGCCGAGACTTGGCCGAGCGCCTGTGCGTCTTCGACTGGTATTCGCGGCCGGCGCGGGTGGCGCTGGTGGGGCCGACTAATGCCGGAAAAAGCACCCTCGCCAACGCGCTGGCTCAGCAGGAGGTCAGCCTGACATCGGCCCAGCCGGGCACGACGCGCGATTGGGTCGAGGTTCCGGTCGCGGTGCGTGGTTTTCCGATGGTTTGGCTGGATACGGCCGGGCTGGTGGAACGGTCGCAGGGGCTGGAAGCAGCGGCCCTTGAAAAGACACGGCAATGCGTCAGCGGCGCGGATGCGGTGGTGCTTGTGCTGGACGGCACCAGTGCGAGCGTGCCGGATCTACGGGCGGTCGGCCTCAACGCGGAGAACACGCCGACCGTCGTGGCGCTGAACAAGACTGATCGCGCAGACTTTCGGCAGGACCTGTATGACTTTTTCCCCCCAGGCTGGTGTGACAGGATCGTGGCGATCTCAGCCGCTGAGGGTACGAACCTGGCTGCGCTGGAGGATGCGCTGGTGGAGGGCCTCGGCCGGCATGACAGTTTTCTCAAGTTGCCGGGAGCGTTCACAGCCCGCCAGGCAGCTTCACTGAAAGCTGCCGCCGACGCACCGGACGAACGCTTTTTTCGGACTGCGCTGGAGGCCGTTTTCTCCCCGAATGATGCGACAACCTTGCACCCGTAATAAAATAGCCGATATAGTCATGCCGGTGGAATGCCGTTGGCCGATGGATCGGCCCGGCTTTCCGGCCCTGTCTGGAGTAGGTATTTGGAACTAGGGGTGGGTCTGGTCCTTCTGGGCCTAACCCTGTACATCTCCACGCTGGCGTACACCCTGCGGGATTACTCGCGAGCCGAGGTCAGCCGGGAGCTGGGTAACAGCGGCCGGCAGCGTTGGCTGGACTGGCTTGACGCTCACGAGGAGGAACTACAGGGCACGACGAGCTTTGGGCGGGTTCTATGCAACCTGGGGCTGCTGGTCTGCATCACTTTATGGTACCTGCGCGGCGTCGAGGGCGGCGTGGGTGTCGGCGCGCTTATCGTGCCGGCCGCGATGTGTCTGCTGTTGCTGCTGGTCTTCAGCGTCGGCATCCCGCAGGGCCTTTCGGAATATGCCGGCGAGGCGGTCCTGGCCCGCAGTCTGCCCGTGCTGGCGTTCATGTGGGTCGTATTCTGGCCGGTGGCACAGGTGGTCCGCGCCATCAAGTTCTTCATCCGGCGCCTGCTGGGGCGGTCCGAAGAGACTTCGGCCGAGGAAACCGAGCGCATGGAGCAGGAGATCCTGGAGGCGGTTTCCGAGGGCGAGGCCTCCGGCGCCGTTGATGAGGAGCAAAAGGAAATCATCGAGTCCGTCTTCGAGCTCAACGAAACGGACGTCGCGGCCATCATGACGCCGCGGACGGACATCAACGCCGTCCGGGCGGATTGCACCTACGAGCAGGCGCGCGACGCGGTTCTGCGCGGCGGGCATTCACGCATTCCCGTTTACGAGAATTCGATCGACCACATCATCGGCGTGCTGTACGCGAAAGACCTGCTGCGACTGCAGCCGGGTGAGCCGTTCGATGCGCGGCGCCTGATGCGCGCGGCCCAGTACGTGCCGGAAACGAAGTCGATTTCGGAATTGTTGAAGGAATTCCGGCTAAGCAAGGTTCAGATCGCGATCGTGCTGGACGAGTACGGCGGGACGGCGGGCCTCGTCAGCCTGGAGGACATCCTCGAGGAGCTGGTCGGCGAAATCGTCGACGAATACGACCAGCACCAGCCGCCGGCCATTCGCCACATCGACCAGGACACGCTGGAAGTAGACGCCCGGGTGCACGTGGACGAGATCAACCAGGAACTGAACGTCACGCTACCGGAGAACGGCGACTACGAGACGATCGGCGGGTTTGTCTTTTCCAAGCTGGGCAAGATTCCGGCGGTGGGCGAAGAATTCGCACACGGGAACGTGTTGTTCCGCGTAACGGCGGCCGAGTCGCGGAAGATCAATCGCGTTCATATTCACGTGCAACGTGCGTCGGCGGAGGATGACTAAAGCAGAGCCGTCGGATGTCGGTCGGTAGCAGAGCCGGGGCGTGTCGCCCCGGAATGATGCCAACGGCGTCGCAATTCGCCTTTGTGCGAGCAGAGCCGGGGCGTGCCGCCCCGGATTGATGCCAAGAACCTCCCATACGCGCGGTCGTCCCCCCGCCGCCGGCGCGTGTCGCGCGGAATGATGCCAACGGCGCTGCAATTCGCCTTTGTGCGAGCAGAGCCGGGGCGTGCCGCCCCGGAATGCCGCCAACAATCTCGCGCCGGTGGTCCAAGCGGATGTCTCTGCACCCTATCTAAAGATACCAGGACGCCTGCGCTTCCGAAGGATCCGGCGGCCCCAAATCTGCGGACCTGCGCCCTGACAGCGCGCCGCCAGTCAACGGCGCGAAAAAATTTCTCAAATTTGTTCCATTTTTTTGAGCGCGCGGCGCGCAGTTTACGTGGGGAGCTGGCGCGTGTCTGGGGCGACGT